>Ga0114938_1001183_pt1 | contig 18300 bp, 7 predicted proteins | sample AshMeaBigSpring_FD_88675 | JGI IMG/M metagenome (GOLD analysis project Ga0114938, IMG submission 88675) | Groundwater microbial communities from Big Spring, Nevada to study Microbial Dark Matter (Phase II) - Ash Meadows Big Spring | ecosystem: Environmental > Aquatic > Deep subsurface >...
CGCGGGGTGGTGGCGGCGTCGCCCTCCGGCTCCGTCTGCTGCCATCCCTGCGGTCGCCCCGGCGCCGCCGTCACGGGCAGCGGCAACAGCGAAAGCAGCATGGCGAACAGCAAGAGGCTATGCAGTATCTTTCTGGGTTTCACAATAAGTTTCTCCTTTGAAACGCACAATAGTGTGATAGCGCATCTGGGGCGCCGCGCAAAAACGCCAATATTATACAACTCTGTTGCGAAGCGCTGTCAACCTGAAGTGCCTGACGTTTGCGGAGGAAATGTGTAAGGTTTTGAGGCGAGTTGCGAGGGGCAAGGGTGGGCGGTTACATTTTCCTCGCCCCTCGCAACTTCCTATAATCGCAAGATTATACCTTCGTTGCCGACGACGTAGAGCGCGCGCAGGCGCACTTTACCGGCGCTCTCCACGCCGGTGCTGAGGAGGATTTCAGCGTCGGCGCCAAGTTTGCTGAGATCGAGGCGGTGCGTGGAGCCGGCAAAGTTGAGCACGATTAGCAGCCGCTCGTCACCCTGCGAGCGCGTATAGGCAAAGATATTGTCGACACCGGTCTCGACGGACGCGTAGTCGCCGATCGTTAAGGCTGGTGAGGACTGGCGCAACGTCGTCAGCGCGCGGTAGAAGGCGAGCATCGAATTTGGTGCTTGACTCTGTACGGCGACGTTGCGCTGCGCATAGTCATGTGCAAGCGGTAGCCAGGGCGTGACGTCCGGCGTCGTGAAACCGGCATTGGGGGAATCATCCCACTGCATCGGCGTGCGCTCCGGGTCGCGCCCGACGATGTGGGCGATCTCTGGCTGGTTGACGGCCGGTGGATCCTGCACCATCTCCGGCGGGATCGGCGCGTCCTCCATGCCAAGCTCGTCGCCGTAGTAGCAGGTGGGCGTACCGCGCAGCGTGAGCAGCAGCATCTGCGCCACGCGCGCCTGCGCCGGCCCAACGCGCGTGGCGACGCGGTGTTGGTCGTGGTTGCCGAGCACCCAATTCGGCCAGGCGTCGGCGGGCAGGTCAACCTCGTATTGATCGACCAGGCGGCGCACGGTGGGCGCGTCCCACGCCGCGTTGATAAGCTGGAAGTTGAAAGGCAGGTGACACTCGGCAAACTTGGCGCCGTAGTAACTCATCAGCCGGTCGTTGGGCAAGTAGATTTCGCCGACCATCATGCGGTCGTCATACTCGTCGAGCAGGGCGCGCATCTGGCGGATAACTTCATGCACTTCCGGCTGATCCTGCGTGTAGATGTGCTGGAGGCGGAAGTGCGGGTTGACGCCATCCCAGTTGGGATCGACCGGCTCGTCGCGCAGCTCGGCGTCCTTGATCATGAGCCAGATCACGTCGATACGGAAGCCATCCACGCCGCGATCGAGCCAGAAGCGCATCTGGTCGAGCATCGCCTGCATCACCTCGGGGTTGCGGTAGTTGAGTTCGGGCTGCTGCTTCACAAACTGGTGCAGGTAGTACTGGCCGGTGTGTGCGTCGAATGTCCACGCCGGGCCGCCGAAGAAGCTTGTCCAATTATTGGGCGGGCCGCCATCGGGTGCAGGGTCGCGCCAGATGTACCAATCACGCTTGGGATTGTCGCGACTGCTGCGGCTTTCCTGAAACCAGGGATGCTCGTCGGAAGTATGATTGGGCACCAGGTCGAGAAGCAACTTCATGCCGCGCGCGTGGACGCCCGCCAGCAGCCGATCGAAGTCGTCGAGCGTGCCGAACATCGGGTGAATGGCGCAGTAGTCGGCTACATCGTAACCAAAGTCGTGCATTGGCGAAGGGTTGATCGGCGACAGCCAGATTGCACCAACGTTGAGGTTTTTGACATAATCAAGGCGTTGTGTAATACCGGGCAAATCGCCGATGCCGTCGTGATTCGTGTCCTGGAAGGAGCGTGGGTAAATCTGGTAGATGATGGAAGTTTGCCACCAGGGATGGTTGCTCATGTTTGCCTCACTTCTGCAAAAGTCGATTTTGACCATCTGATGATACCGACAAAGTCGAGTATACCACACGGTGATGATATACTTTTGCCATCAGAACAAGGAGAACCAGCCACGCGCTTCTTCAATACCGAAGGCCCGGTCAACTGTGCCGATCACTATTGTCTGCCGCCGCTGTCCCGGCTCGACCTGGATGATGTACTGGCGCTGATCGCACAAAAGAAATACTTTCTGCTCCACGGCCCGCGCCAGACGGGCAAGACCTCCTGTCTGTTGGCGTTGGCTGAGCATCTGAATCGCGCTGGCGACTATTACGCCGTCTACGCCAACATCGAGACTGCGCAGGCGCTGCGCGTAGATGTGGCGCAGGCGATGGCCGTCATCGTCAACGACGTGCCGCAGTTGCTCTTGCAGGCGTTTCTGCAGCGCATCCTCAATCACGGCGCGCTGCACGCCGCCCGGATAAGGCCAGACGATCAGCAAGTCGGTGCGACGCCGCCCCAGGCCGTACGCGCGGTCGATGCGCCCGCCGCCGTTGAGCTGAAGCTGCTTTACACGTCGCTGGAGACCACCCTCGCCGATGGTCTGGCGCAGACGTGGACCTATGCCGACGCGTGCGCTGCCGATGAGGCGCACCTGGTCATCTTCGACCGCATCCCTGGCAAGCCTTGGGTGGAGAAAATATGGCAGCGGCAGGAACGCTATCGCAATGTGGAAATCAGTGTATGGGGGATGTAGGCTTCGCTCATGCGTCCGCCGCCAACGTGTAACCCAGACCCCGCCGCACCGTGATAGGGTCAGCCAGCGAATCGACTTCACGCAGGCGGGCGCGCAAACCCGACAGCACCTTATCCAGGTTGTCGGCGTCCATCCCAGGCAGAAATTCGGCGCCCCAGATCGCCAGAGCGCACTGTTCGCGCGTGCAGACCTCGCCCCGATGTTGATAGAGGTTGTTGAGCAGCCGCCACTGAGATGGAGTCAGGTCAAGCGGTTGCTGATTCCATGTGAAGCGCATGCTGCTTTCATCGAGACGGAGCTTGCCGCTGGTGAGGATCGTCGGATCGCTGTCCACGAAGCGCAGCAACGGCTCCGGCGACGCCAAGCCGATCAGGTCGCGATCGTGCAGAATGTGGGCGCCTTCGATGGGCGTGTGATTGACGTAGGTCTGATTGCGGCTCAGGTCGTGCAGCACGAAATGCGAGCCGGTGCGTTCCAGCCGTGCATGGACGCGCGAGACTGTGCGCCGATGCACCAGAATCTCGCAGACGCCCACCAACCGCCCGATGGTGTAGCGATCGGCGGTGAGCAGATATTCTGCCATCTCGACATCCTCGTGTAGGCACACGAGCTTTGTCTGAGGAGGGAGTGACTCGTTCATCAGGGCGTCTCCTGAGTCCGGCAAAGGCCGGGCAGTCCGGCCAGCGGCGTCGTCGGTGCGGCGTAGGCAGCGCGCCAGGCCGCGTGAAAATTGCTGGCTCCCAACGCAGCGAGCAGGGTCTCCTTTATCTCTTGACGTTGCTGTTGGTCTGGCGCTGGTGGGACATAGCCGATTTCGGCCTCGATGCGTTCGGCGGCGGCAAGATATTGTGTTGCATCCTGGTGCGCCTTGCGGTGCAGAGCGTTGCGCGCCAGGGCGCTCAATGCCTGCGCTATCCCTGCGCGATCGTCCAGCTCGCTGAAGATGTTCAGTCCCTCAATCAACAGCGGCAGCGCCTCGCGACCCCGCCGCAGCCGCTCCAGCGCCGAACCGAGATTGGTGAGCATCGCCGCCATCCCCCATTTTTCGCCGGTAAGTTCGTGCAGGTCCAGGCTCTGTTGGTAATATTCGGTCGCCATCTGGAAATCTCCGCTGTATTCTGCCACAACGCCGAGATTGCCGAGCACATACGCAGCGTTGACGTCGTCTCCCAGGGACTGGAAGAGCGCCAACGCCTGTTTGTGAAGTGCAGCCGCGCGCTGATAATCGGCCTGCCCCTCTGCCAGCAACGCCAAGTTATTGAGCGCGCCCGCCATCTCACGCGTCTCGCACAACCTGCTGTGCATCTCCAGCGCCTTCTCGAAGTATGCTGTCGCCGCTGTTGCATCTTGAAAATAGGCGACGCTGCCCAGGGCATTGAGCATCCTGGCGACGCCGTATGCGTCGTTCAATTGTTGATAAATTGACAAGGCGGTGTTGAAACAGCGTTCTGCGGCTGAGTATTGGCTCTGGTTGCGCGCCAGTGCACCGGCGCAGGAGAGCGCCTTGGCTCTCAGCTCATCGTCCGTTGCGGACAGCGCCAACGCCTGTTCGAGCCAGCGCAGACCTTCACGGTAAGCGCCTTGAATCTCCCAGTATCGCCATAACGCCGTCGCCAGGCGCAGAGCCGGGACCGCCTCGTGCGCCTCAATACCCCACGCCAAAGCGGCGATCAGTTCATCGTACTCCGTGCTCAACTGCTCGAGGCGTGCGCTGTCCGGTGTGAGGACGATGTTGCCCCGATCGACCAGGTTCACGAAGTAGTCGGCATGGCGCCAGCGCAATGCGTCGAGTTCGGCAGGCGGCAGGCAGCCAGAGGCGAAGGCGCGCGTGGTTGCCAGCATTGCGTACCGCTGTGTGGGGTGATTGGCGCGCAAGAGCAAGAGCGACTCCGCAGCAAGTTGCCTGACCAGCGACTCCGTCTCATCTTCGGACAGACTCTCAAGGTCTGGCGCGCCGCTGCAGCAAATGGCGTGGGCGGCGTGAGCGGAGAAGCTGCTCCGAAAGATGGTCAGGCGCGCCAGGAGGCGCTGTTGCCGCGGCGTCAAGTGCATCACGCTCCATGCAATCGAGGCGGCCAGCGAGTGGCGGCGCCCCACGATCGACGCCGTGGTTGTGCGTGCATCGCTCAACTGGGCGAGAAGGTGTCCGGCGACCGCCGCAGCGTCCATCGTGCGGAGCGCGCGCGCCGCCTCTTCCAACGCCAGCGGCAGCCCCTCCAACGCTGCGCACAGTTCGACAATGCGCTGGATGTTTTCGTCGGTTGCGGGCAAATCGACGCTGAGCGCCTGTGCGCGCGCCAGGAGCAATTGCACCGCTGGCGATTGCAGCGCTGTCTCCACATCGAATGCGGCTTGTGGATCGGGTGTTGGCAGGGGAGGCACAACGATAAGATGCTCGTTGCGGAAGTGTAGGGGACGCCGGCTGGTGGCAAGCACTTTGAGTTGGGGCGAGCGCGTCAAGATAGTTTCCAGCCGGCTGTCGTCCCGATCCAGCAATTCCGCACCATTCAGCACCAGCAGCACGTCGTGCAGCGGCTGTTGGTCGGCTCTCGCTTGTGCAGTTGTCTCCTCTGGAAGTGGGAGGTCAAACAGATTGAAGCGATCTTGGATTGTTCGCCATTCTCCGTTTGTCGGCGGCGTTTGCAGTTCCGAGCCTTCATCTTCCAGATCGACGAAGCGCACGTCTCGAAAGTGACGTGAATGCACCTCACTTGCCACGGCGCGCGCAACAGTTGTCTTGCCAACGCCGCCAGGCCCGATCAGGGTGAGGAGCTGTACATCAGGCTGTAGCAATCGACGGCGCACTTCGCCGATCAACGCATCGCGGCCGATGATCCTGGCTGCATTCACCGGTTCGACCCGATCAACCAGCCCGGACTGACAGGCGCGCAGGAACTGTCGCATTTCCGTGGCATCGGCGAAACGCTGCGCCGGGTCGAGCGCCATGCCGCGCAGTAAGCAGGCGTCAAGGGCATGCGGCAGCGCTGGATTCCAGGCGGAGGCGGGCAAGAGCGGATCGCTGCGCCCTGCAGCAAACGCGCTCAGGCGCAAACGTGCATCAGGCGGTTTGACGCCGGTGCATAAGTCGTAGAGCGTGGCGGTCAGCGCGTACAGGTCGGTGCGAGGGTCGTTGGCGGCAGTTGCCACTTGCTCTGGCGCAGCGTAGGCGAGTGTGTACCCAGAGGCGTCGCCCTCGACATGGTGAGCAACGCCAAAATCCAGCAGGCGCACCTGTCCCTGGGCGTCCAGCTTGAGGTTGCGGGGCTTGATATCGTTGTGCGTAACCGGCGGCGTCTGTGCGTGCAGATAGATAAGGGCGTCCAGTAATTGATCCGCCCATGCCAGCACCGTGTGCAATGGAAAGGGCTGGGCGCGGCGCTCGATCTGTACAGCCAGGTCGTCGCCGGGGATGCACTCCATCACCAGCCAGGAGGCGTCGTCGTCCTCGTGAACACTGAAGATCGTCGGCAGGGCGGGGTGACGCATACGCATCAGCAACGCGGCTTCTCGGCGACTATGGCGGCGCGCAACCGGGTCGGTCACCTGTTTGATGGCGACGGTGGCGCCGGTGCGGCGATCAAGGGCGCGATGCACAATGCTGTGCGCGCCCGCAGCAATGACATCGAGCAGTTGGTAGTCGTTCCTGTGCGTGTCGTGCATGATAGCCCCTGAACAGCCAGTTTCGCTGTGCAGCCTGGGCATTATACGCAGTTGCGATACGTGCGCCAAGAGGGGTTTCAGTGCGAAGGGCATGGTTGGGGCGGGACGTCAGGGCTGAACCTCCACAAACTTTCAGCGAATCGCCAGGAAAAGTTGCTTTTCTTCAAGTGGGCTTTCCCCTATGCTAACGTCATCTTGGTTGGAAAGAACGCGCGTGAAAGGAGATGAAGAAGGAGGACTGCACTATGAAGCGACATCCATTGCTCAACCTCTTGCTGCTGACGGCGTTGCTCACCACATTTGTTGCGCCAGAACGTGCTCGCGCCGTCCCTGACACACCAGGCGACGCTGTCCCGAACATCGAAGATCGCCTGCGCCGCCAGCTCACTGATCTGCAGGCGCGCCTGGCGAGTTTGCCGCAGCCGACTTCCCGCCAGTCGGCGACGGCGACGACTCCTATCCGGTTGGTTACACCCGCTGCGCTGCCGATTCGCAGCAGCGACGCCTTTATTCACCTTGATGCACTGCGCGCCGACATCGGTTCACCGGCGGCGGACAAAGTGAACGCTGCCGCCGTCGCTGACCTGAGCGATCCCTCCAATCCGATCAACGCTTACACGCCCTACGCCCTCATTGCTGGTCGCTCGGCGGTCGATTTGGGGCTGGTTTATAGCGGAGGATTGGTCGGGCCGGGCACCTTCGACGCCGTGCGCTTCTGCCCTGCCTGTTGGGATACGCGCTACTACTCACGCGGGACGTCGAACGCAGCGGCGGTGTCGAATGCACTCCTGATGGCAGATAGCAACATCAATTCCACCCTGGGATTGGTCACATCGCTCACCAACGGTAACTGGAATCAGTATTTGGGTGCATTGCCCAATGCCGGTGGCTGGAATGCCAGCTTCGGCGCCTATGATCCCTTCTACGGCGGCGCCGGCAACGGCTACACCGGCTCCCCTGCCTTCATACAGTCGGTGGTGGGCTACAATCCCTCGTCACCCTACAATTTCACCACGCAATTCCTGATGAACATGAACAGTCTGAGCACGCCATGGACGGGCTTCAACTATGGCTTCGGCGGCTGGGGCGTGCAACGCAGTGAGGCTGCGCCTGCCTCGCTGATCGATCAACTGGCGCCGCGCTTCACCGGGTTGGGCGCCCAACAGGAAACGCTCTACTTCGCCAACGAGGACCTGGGCAACCTGCGCAGTGAATCGAACACGATCCTGATCTACCTGATGTTCACCGATCCCTGGTATCTCTACTATGACTACGAACTGCGCGCCTATCTCACTTCGATCTACACGACGCGCTCCTCCTACGCAACGGTGACGGCGCTGGCTGCTGAAATTGCCGCCTGGGACGACGGCTCCGTTGACGATAGCGTGCTGCAGGAGCGGCACACCAAACGCATGAACCTGGAAGCGTGGTACACCTATCTTGAATACGAGGTGCTTTACTATCTCTATGTGACGCCGGGCGCACTGAACTGGGTGCTGGACGTAACGCAGTTCCTCGGTGACCGCCTCTTCCTGGCCTGGCAGCGCGATGATGCGACGCAGTGGTTCGCCGACTGGCAGACACGTTGGCTGAGCGCCTATGCCGATGCACCGGAATTTGCCGCCCTGGAGTCGGCAGTCGCCGCGCTGGATGCGGATTTCCCCGCTTTCGCTGAGTATATGGCGCTCAATCAGCAGGTGCGCAACCTGACGCTGACTTTCGAGAACGAACCGGCGGTGCAGAACTTCGCCGCCAACACCGAAGCGCTCTTTGCCGATCAGGCTGCGGCGGATCAGATCGACGCCGAATACAACGCCTACCTCACCCGCATGCGCAACGCCCTGCGTTCGGTGTCCTTCGACGCCGGGCTGGAGCGCTACTACGATGAACTCAACGGTCTGGTGCTCGCCGACGATCTCTATCAGCTCCTGGCAACTGTGCAGTACAATACGATTCTGTTGGTCGACGACTTCCAGCGTCAGGTGCATGATGCGGTCTACGCCTGTCTGTTCTATCTGGGCAATCAATGCAACCCCTACACATATCCCGATGTCGCCGCCCTGTACAATCAGACCTTTGTGGATTTGATGGAACTGGCCGGCGCTTTCTATGAGGGCCATGCGCTCTTCTGGTGGGTATTCTATGGGCAGGATAGCTACAGAACGCTGGAGCAAACTACGTTGCAGGAGTTGGGCGCCCTCACCACATCGATTGCGCCAGAGCTTGGGGATGCACGCAGCGACTTCAAGGCCGCGGTGGCGGCGCTGCCGCAGGTCGCTGAGTTGCGGGCCGACGCCAGCAACCTGGTCGCCGCCCTGCGCGGGCGGGACGGTGCAGCGTCCGTCACAACGTCGGCGGCTGCCGACGAGCTGGATCAGGCGTTGACGCGGATGAGTGAGCTGGTGGTCGCGCTCACTGCGCCAGCTGCGAACCCAACGCCAACGCCCGCACTAACACCCGACCCGACGCCAACGCCGGGCGCCGGACAGTCGCTATTCCTGCCCGTTGCCATTCGTTAGCATGGTCATGCAGTCGGGCTGCGCTGCACAGCCCGGCTGCGTCATCGACACTTCATCGATCATGGTAGTTCAGGTGAACAAGCATAATAAGGAGAGCGAACCGATGCAAACACCAGATGACGCCCTATCTGACCTGATTGGCGCGGCGACGCGGGAGGGCGGTGCGAAAGGCGCCGCGATCGGTGGCATGATCGGCACGTGTGGCGGTGCGCTGTTGGCGGGCGCCATGTTCATTGGCGTGACGACAACCGCGTCGTTCACGGCGCCTGCTCTGCTGGGGGCGGCCGCTGCCGGTGCACTTGTCTCGGGGATTGCAGGCGTTGTGCAAGGAGCAAAGTCGAAATGAACAGTGTCCCGACCTTAGCCCGACGGATACGCCATGCTCCGCATTTGCGCGTGATCGCCGTTGTTCTGCTCATCGTTTCGCTGATCGCCGGCGATATTGCAACGCTAATACCGCCGATCAGTGTGTGGGCGCAGCCGTCAGCGCCACTGACGCTGGCGGCTTCACCGGTGTTGGCGCTGTCTGTCCCAGCTGGCTCACAAGCCGCCAATACACCTTTCGAGGTGCAGGTGACGGTGGACGGCGCAACCAATCTCGGCGCGTTCGAGTTCGACTTGGGCTATGATACCGCATTGATGGCCGTGACCGCCATCACCCTGACGACCTTTCTCGGCGGCGGCGCCGATTGTGACCCGACGCGCGGACGTTGCGGTGAGGTGCTTGGGCTGCAGCCTGTCTCCGGCGGCGTTGCGCTGGGCGCCTACAGCTTTGGCGCGGGTGCAGGCGTCGCCGGGGCTGGCGTGCTGGCGACGTTGCGCGTACAGCCGACCGGACGCAGCGGCGCGACTTCGCTGACGATCACCAATGCCAAGCTGGCCGGCGCCGACGCCAGCGTGATCATGCCGGTGGTGCAAGACGCAACGCTGGAATTCGCACCACCCGCGCCAGCCATGCGCGCCCTCTACATGCCGCTCGTCACGCGCCAGGGCGCCGGTAGTGCAGGCGCAGAAAACATTCCATACACAACGGCGGTTGTGACAACGGCGACCTGCCCAGATTTTGGCGGCGACGACCGGGTGGACACCGCCGACGTGCAGGCTGTCGCCGGGCGCTGGCGCCGCCGTGCGACCGACCTGGGTTGGGACGCCGTGTTCGACCGTGACGGCAGCGGTCAGATCACCATCGCCGATATCATGGCGGTGGCGGCGGCGTGGGGTGCGACGTGCCCGCCAGTCTTGCCGCCCGACCCATCCACCGTTGCGCCGCCCCTCGACCGCTCTGTTGCCACCGACCTCTTCAGCGCTACGCGGTTCCTGTACGAGGGCGATCCGCCGATCCAGAGCGGCGTAACGCCCGGCGCAATCGAGCCGGTGCGTGCAGCAGTGCTGCGGGGCAAGGTGCTGACGCGCGACGGCGCGCCGCTGTCTGGTGTACGCATCACTGTTGTCGATCACCCAGAGTATGGCCAGACGTTGAGCCGGGAAGACGGTCTGTTCGATCTGGCCGTCAACGGCGGCGGGGCGCTCACGATCCGCTACGAAAAAGCGGGCTATCTGCCCAGCCAACGCCAGATCACGCCAGCGTGGCAGAGCTACGCCTGGCTGGAGGAGGTGGCGTTGGTTGCCTACGACACGCAGTTCACGACCGTGAACCTGGCTGACAGCACAGCGATGCAGGTGGCGCGCGGCAGCAGCGTCGCCGACGCCGACGGTGCGCGCCAGGCGACGCTGTTGATCCCGCCGCAGACGCAGGCGGAGCTGGTGCTGCCCGATGGCGCAACGCGGCCGCTCACGACGCTCACCGTTCGCGCCACCGAGTACACAGTTGGCGAGAATGGACCGGCGGCGATGCCTGGCGCATTGCCGCCGCAAAGCGGCTACACCTACGCCGTGGAGCTGAGCGTCGACGAAGCGGTCGCTGCTGGCGCCGTGGATGTGCGCTTCGACCGACCACTTTTCCATTACGTCGAGAACTTTCTGGGTTTTCCGGTGGGTTCGCCTGTGCCCGCTGGATATTACGACCGGTCGCAGGGCGCGTGGGTTCCTTCCGACAACGGGCGCGTTGTCAAGATTGTTGGTGTGGCGAATGGGCGCGCCGACCTGGACACCGACGGCGACGGTCTGGCCGACAATGACGCCGCGCTGGGGATTACCGATGACGAACGCGTCAGGCTGGCAGGCCTGTACACCGCCGGTCAGGAATTGTGGCGCGTGCCGATCCTGCACTTTACGCCGTGGGATTTCAATTGGCCCTTTGCCCCGCCCACTGGCGCCACCCCACCCAAACTACCCACCCCGCAGACGCCAACCAGTTTCGGCGGCAAGCCGAAGGATGAACCCTGTTATCGTCCCGGCTCGATCATCGAATGCCAAAATCAGGTGCTGGGTGAACGCATCGAGCTTGCTGGCGTACCCTTCAGCCTGCACTATCAGAGTGACCGCACCGCTGGCTACAAACTTGCCCGCACGATCGACATCCCGCTCAGCGGGGCGACGCTGCCGCCCCAGGTCAAGCGCATCGACCTGGAAGTGACGGTGGCGGGGCAGTTGTACACTGCCAGCTTCCCGGCGCAGCCCAACCAGCAGACAACCTACACCTGGGACGGGCGCGACGGCTATAACCGGCTGCTGCAAGGCGTGCAGCCCGCTGCCGTGCGCGTCGGCTATGTCTACGATGGCGTCTACCTGGACAGCCGTCCCGGCCCCGAGTACGAACGGACCTTCGGGCATTTTTCCTATTACGGCGCGCCGGTGACTGGCGATTTCGCCCGGCGCGAAGTCACCCTCTGGCAGGAATGGGAAGATACAGTTTCGTCGTGGGATGGGCGCAGCGCGTTGGGCGCCTGGGATGCCGCCGGCCAACGCTTGGGCGGCTGGACGCTCTCTGTGCATCACGTCTACGACCCGGCGGCGCGCGTGCTGTACTTCGGCAGCGGTGGGCGGCAGAGCGTCGAGGGCGTCGATGCCATCATTACGACCGTGCCCGGCGCGGAAAATATCGCGGCAGATGACATTGCGGTGGCGGCGGATGGCAGCCTCTACCGCGTCCGCCCGCTGGCGAACTACTGCCGCCGCGTCGAACGCATTGGCTCTGACGGCAGCGTGACGCACATTGCCGGGCGCTGCGACGCAGGCAACGGCTTCAGCGGCGACGGTGGGCCGGCGACTGCGGCGCAGCTTGGCGAGTTCGTCAGCATTGCCCTCGGCCCCGACGGGACGTTATACATCGCCGACACACGCAACCACCGCGTGCGCCGCGTCGATGCCAGCGGGATCATCACTACGGTTGCGGGCAGCGGGCCGACGGGCTTTGACAACGGCGGCTACAGCGGCGACGGCGGCCCTGCCATTGCTGCACGGCTGAACGAACCGGTTGCTGTGGCGGTGACGGCGGATGGCAGCTTCTACATCGCTGAACAGGGCAACGCCAACACGCCGCGCGTGCGTTACGTTGCACCCGACGGAACAATCACGACTGTCGCTGGCAACGGTTTGGCTTGCTCTGGCGCATGCGGCGACGGCGGTCCAGCCTCACAGTCACAACTTGGCTGGGTGGTTGATCTCGCCATCGGGCCGGAGGGTAACCTCTATTTGCTCGACCTGGGCACTCGTCGCGTGCGAGCGATCGACGCCAGTGGCGTCATTACGACAGTTGCCGGTTCCGGTGTTGGCTGCGCGCCGCATGAACCCTATCCGGCTTGTCTTGGGTATGGCGGGCCGGCGACGCTTGCCAGGCTGCAAAACCCGAACTCGCTGGCGGTAGGCGCCGACGGTAGTCTATACATCGGCGATTCAAACAACTATGCGCTGCGGGTGAATGGCGCCGGCATCATCAATCCGATTGCTGGCAATGGGCAATTTTGTACAACGCCTGACTGTGGCGACGGCGGGCCGGCGCGCGCCACCACCCTGTACAGCTATGTCAATGGTCTGGCAGTGGCGCCGGACGGCAGCCTGTATATCAGCAATGCCAATCGCATCCGCCGCGTGGCTTCGGCGTTGGCGGGCTTCACTGCACAGGAAATTGCGATCCCCTCACAGGATGGCAGTCTGCTCTACGCGTTCGACGACAATGGTCGCCACCTACGCACGATCAACGCACTCACCGGCGCTACACTCTACACCTTTGGCTACGACGTAGCCGGGCTGCTTGTCAGCATCACCGACGGCGACAGCGATGTCACCACGATCAGCCGCAACGCTGCCGGCGATCCACTGGCGATCACGGGCGCGTACGGCCAGGAAACGACCTTCACGCTGACTGACGGCTATCTGACGGCGCTCACGAATCCGGCGGGCGAACGTCATCAATTCAGCTACACTGTCGACGGTCTGCTCACCGGCTTCACTACGCCGCGCAGCCAGACGACGAGCTATGCCTACGATGGGTTGGGGCGTCTCGTTGGCGCCAGCGACCCGGCAGGCGGCGCCAAAAATCTGGTGCGTACGGATGACGACACCGGCTATCAAGTTGTGCTGACCACTGGTCTGGGCTACACCACGACCTATCGTATCGATCAGTTGGCGGATGCCGGCGAACGCCAGCGCAACACGACGGCCAGCGGCGCAACCATCGACGCCATTTTCGGGCAGGATGGTAGCCAGATAACGCTTGCGCCGGACGGGACGCGCTTCGTTGTGCAGACCGCACCCGACCCGCGTTTTGGGATGCAGGCGCCGATCGTCGCCAGCCAACACATCACCATGCCCGGCGGGCTGGCGATGACCACCCTCACCACGCGCACGGTGACGTTGGCGAATCCGAATGATTTCCTCAGCCTGGTCGCGCTCACGGAGCAGGTCAGCGTCAACGGGCGCACCTTTACCACTGCCTACACCAACGAGGATCGCACCTTCGTCGATCACTCGCCCAGCGGACGTCAATACCGCACGCTCATCGACGCGCTGGGGCGCATCATCCTGGAGCAGACCGCTGATCTTGCGCCGGTGCACTATGCCTACAACAGTCGCGGCTTGTTAACGGCTGTCACCCAGGGCAACCGCACGACAACCTTCACCTACGACGCACACGGCTATCTCGCCGCGATCACCGACGCGCTGGGGCGCACCACCAGCTTTGCCTACGACGCCGCCGGACGCCTGACCCGCCAGACCTTCCCCGACGGGCGTAGCGTCGAGTACACCTACGACGCCGCTGGCGCGCTCAGCAGCGTCACGCCGCCAGGACGCCCTGCCCACGGCTTCGGCTACACAGCGGTCGATCTCGTGGCGAGCTACACGCCGCCGCCGGTCGCGGGCGTGAGCGCACCGCAAACCACCTTCAGCTACAACGCCGACCGTCAGCCGACCGCCGTGACGCGACCCGACGGCCAGACGTTGACCTACAGCTATGACAGCGCCGGTCGGTTGCAACGCGTCACGACGCCTGCTGGCAGCATCACCTACGGCTTCGATCCAGTCAGCAGTAACCTGATCACGATCACGACATCAGGCGGCGATGCGCTCGCTTACAGCTACGACGGGTCGCTCATCCGCCGCGAGCAATACAGCGGCGTCATCACCGGCAGCGTCGGCTTCGAGTACGACAACGACTTCCGCGTGAGCGCCGTGCGTGTGAACGATGTCGCGTTGGCAAGTTACCAGTTCGACGCCGACGGCTTGTTGACGCAGGCCGGTCTGCTCGCCCTGAGCCGTCATCCGCAGACTGGCTTGCTGACTAGCAGCGTGCTGGGCGCAATGAGCGACGCGTGGGGCTACAACATCTACGGTGAGCCAACGGCGTACAGCGCAGCCTTCAACGGCAGCCCGATCTTCGCCAGCACGGTCAGTCGCGATCCGTTGGGGCGCATCACGACGATCACCGAGACGGTCGCCAGCGCGACAGTGGTCTTGGGCTACGGCTACGACTTGGCCGGCCGCCTGGTCGAAGTGCGCCAGAACGGTGCAGCCATCGCCAGCTACACCTATGACAGTAACGGCAATCGCCTGACCGGTACTGGCGGTACTGGCGTGTACGATGCACAAGACCGGCTGCTGCAATACGGCGACAATGTCTACACCTACACCGCCAATGGCGAGCTCATGCGCAAGACGCGCAGCGGTCAAGTCACGATCTACAGCTATGACATGATGGGCAACCTGCGCAGCGTCGTCCTGCCCGACGGCCGCCAACTCGACTATCGCATCGACGGCCAGAACCGTCGCATCGGCAAGCAGGTCAACGGCGTGTTGGCGCAGGGCTTCCTCTATCTGGATCGGCTGAACCCGGTGGCGGAACTCGACGGCAGCGGCGCCGTGATCGCGCACTTTGTCTACGGCAGCCGCGCCAACACGCCGGATTATATGCTCAAGGGCGGGAAGGCCTACCGTATCCTTGCCGATCACCTGGGCAGTCCGCGCCTGGTGGTGGATGTGAGCACGGGCGTCGTCGTGCAGCGGATGGACTACGACGCCTTCGGCCGCGTGCTGACGGACACCAATCCTGGCTTCCAACCCTTCGGCTTCGCCGGCGGTCTCTATGATCGCGACACCGGGCTGGTGCGCTTCGGTGCGCGCGATTACGACCCGGAGACGGGGCGGTGGACAGCGAAGGACCCGATCTTGTTTGCTGGCGGCGACGCAAATCTGTACGCCTACGCCATGAACGACCCGGTGAATCTTATCGATGCGGGCGGGCTGAATCCCTTCAACATCACGCGCAAACTGGGCGCCGGGCAGAGATTCTTCGCAAAGGCTGCGACCAACGGCAACAAGGTCGAAGCCGTCACCAGAACGGCGCAAGTCGAGAACCAGCTCTTCAAGACGCCGGCTCAGTACGCAGATGATGTTCGGATCTTGGATGCTTTGCGCTTCGATCAAAAGGGGCATGCCTCCGCTGAAGCCATCGTGACGACGCTGGCGGCGGCGGTGACGCTGCGTAATCTAGCCGAGCTATTTGTAACGTCAGCCGATCCGACGCCCTGGTGTTCGACCTGCATGTTCTTCGATGCCGCCAACGCCGCCGACGAAGCCGAGGCGGAGGCAAAACGCTTCGATGACGAGACTCAGCGAAAGGCGCGCGACAGCATCTGCCAGGTGATCGATACACTGAAGAAGAACGGCGCCTGGAAGGGCGGCGCCATTCCGCCACACTGCAACTGCGGGCGATGATTCTGTAATTTCCAATGGTGGACATCAACTGCCCGCGCCCGGCTGTGCTATAATCCCGCGTCGAATCGACTGATCGACCTGGGAGCTTTCATGCCGCGACCGTTGTTTGACTCGCCCTATATCTTTGGCATTCACGAACCCGGCGGCGAACCGTTCATGCTCGCCGCCGGGCGCCCGGGGTGGATTCTTTTCTCCGAAGTGCTGGGTCACGACCCCGCCGACCTAAGCGGGGTCGATTACACCAGTTACGCCAACCAGAATCTGGGCATCATCGTCCGGCTTGACCACGGCGACGAACCGAACGGCGTACTCCCGCACAGCAGCCAGTACGAAGCCTTTGCCCGCCGTGTTGCCAACTTTGTCGGCACCAGCCGCAGCGCGCGCATCTGGGTGATCGGCAACGAAATGAACTACGCTGTCGCCCGCCCCGGCGTTAAGATCGACTGGTCGCGTCACCAGACGCGGCGCGATGGTCCGCCTGATGTCGCCGACCCGGCGCGGCGCGGGTTGGCGGTGCGCTTCAACGTCCTGCCCGACCACTCGCGCGAGATCCGCACCACACGCAGCGCCATGATCAGCCCTGGTGAGGTGATCACGCCCGAACTCTACGCCCGCTGCTACCGCCTTTGCCGCGACGCCATCCACCGCCTGCCCGGTCACGAAGATGATCTGGTGCTAGTAGGCGCCGTCGCACCCTGGAACACGCAAACGATCTACCCCGGCAATTCTAACGGCGATTGGATTCAGTATTTTCAGGATATCTTGACAATTCTGGGGCCAGAGGGCTGTGATGGCTTTACACTGCACGCCTACACGCACGGCGCCAGCCCCTCGCTCATCACCAGCCCGGTCAAGATGGCGCCCCCCTTCCAGAACCGCCATCAACACCTGCGCACCTACATGGATTTTCTGCATGCTGTGCCCGCAGCGCTGCGTCACCTGCCGGTTTTCTTGACTGAGGTTGGGCAGGTGCAGCCGTGGGTGAACCAGAATCGGGGCTGGGTGCAGGCGCTCTACGGCGAGATCGACGCCTGGAACCGGCAGCCTGGCGCACAGCAGATTCGCGCCGCCATCCTCTACCGCTGGCCGGCGATTGACCGCTGGCACATCGAAGGCAAGTCAGGCGTTATCGAAGATTTTCAGTTGGCGTTGCAAGCCGACCTGCGCTGGCGTGGCAGTGACGAAGCGTTGCCCCATCGGGAAGAGCTCCTGCCTGTGACGGAGATTGCGCCGGCGCCACCGCCGCCGCCCGAAGCCCCAGCGTTGGCGACGCCACTTCCAGATGCGCCAGATGCGGCGCCAGTGGAGCGTACACCCGCGCTGCGCAATGAACGCCGCCGCCGTCCGCGTAAGTTGCCCGAAGCTGCGCCCTATGCCGTCGAGTGGCTGGCGGACGCCTTCCCGTCGCGCCTCACCGCCGGACAGACGATCACGGTAGCGATTACGGCGCGCAACACGGGGGCGTTGACCTGGAGCTGGGGCGGCGGCAACCCGTTTCGGCTCGGCTACCGCTACTATCGCAATCGGCGCTTGCTCACCCTGCCGCCGGGCGCCGAGCTGCGCTCCGACATTCCCGACGACGTGCTGCCCGGGCAGACCGTCGTCATCCAGGCGCGCATCGCCCTGCCCGATGCACCCGGCAACTACACGCTGGAGATCGACCTGGTGCATGAGGGGGTGACGTGGTTCAAAGAGTGCGGGGCAACGGTGCTGACGCGCTGGCTCACGGTGGAAGCGCCCGCCAATGGCGTCGCCAGCGATGGCAGCGAGGCGCTGCTGCCTGTGCGGCTTTTCACCGACATCAGCCGGCGGCTGCCGCGCAGCGAGGCGCCCTATGCGCGGCGCAACGTCAATCAGATTCGCTACATCGTCGTCAACCACACCGGCGCGCATCCGCTGCTCAGCCTGGATCGCATCGCCCGCGCCCACATTCGCCGCGGACTGCCGGGCATCGCCTACGACTTTCTCATCGACGTCGCCGGCGAGATTCTCAAGGTTAAGGACCTGGAGGATGTCGCCCAGCCGGATCAGTCCTGGTCGGAGCAGGGCGTCAACATCTGTCTGGCAGGCAACTTCGACGCCAACGCGCCGCCGTTGGCGCAGCTCGACGCGGCTGGGCGGCTGTGTGCGTGGCTGGCGCAGAATATGGGGCTGGCTGCCGATGCCATCGTCGGGTTGGGCGAACTGACGCCTGGCGACAGCCCCGGCGCTACCTTCTATAAAGGCGCACGCTGGAAGGATGTGCTGGCGCGCCAGGTGCGGCTGCACCTGGCGGCGTTGAGCGCCGGCGCCCAGGAGAGCGACCGCACGGGCGAGACCGAGCGCCA
>Ga0114938_1001184_pt1 | contig 18283 bp, 27 predicted proteins | sample AshMeaBigSpring_FD_88675 | JGI IMG/M metagenome (GOLD analysis project Ga0114938, IMG submission 88675) | Groundwater microbial communities from Big Spring, Nevada to study Microbial Dark Matter (Phase II) - Ash Meadows Big Spring | ecosystem: Environmental > Aquatic > Deep subsurface >...
GCAACACTTGTAAGTCCTTTTATTGGTCGTCTCGATGATGTCGGCCAAGACGGTGTGAAATTGGTAGAAGATATTGTTCACCTCTATCGTCTCCACGGATATGAAACAGCGGTTCTTGCTGCGAGTATTCGTTCTGTAGAACATATTCATCGTTCTGCTGCAGCTGGGGCTGATCTTATTACTATTCCACCATATTTGATCGATGATATGCTCTATCATGAGTTGACTGAGAAAGGAGTGAATCAATTCATGGAAGACGCTAAAAAAAGTATATAAGTATGGTGAACTTTTCTCAAACATCCGATATTCATCAGCTACAAGATATAGCTAACGAGCTTCGACGCGATGTTCTGGAAATGCTTATCAAGGCATGATCATGACATATTGGCGGTTCTCTCGGTATGGCTGATATTTTTGCAGTACTTTATTTTTCCTTTCTCTCTGTATTTCCACAAAATCCACAGCATCCAGATCGTGATTATTGTCTTCTTTCTAATGGGCATATATGTCCAATTTGGTATGCAACTCTTGCAAGGAGATGATTTTTTCCTCTTGAGCAACTTGATTCTCTCCGCAAGATAAATGCTCTCCTTCAGGGGCATCCAAAGAATTCGATTCCTGGTGTCGAAAATTCATCCGGTCCTCTCGGGCATTGACTCTCTCAAGCAGTCGGTATTGCATTATCACTTCAAATAAATCATAAAAAAAATAGGGTCGTGTGTTGCATGTCAGATGGTGAACACCAAGAAGGGCAAACATGGGAAGCAATTATGTCAGCACATAAATTCCAACTTCAAAATTTAATTATCATTGTTGATTACAATGGTTTACAAATAGAAGGAACAACCGATGAAGTGATGCCGCTTGGGGATCTGGCTCAAAAATATCGTGATTTTGGTTGGGAAGTTCGTGAATTAGATGGTCATGATTTTGTACAGATTCAGGAAGCACTTCAGTGGGCGGAACGTTGTCAAGCACCAGTTGCTCTGCTTGCTCGAACCCATCTAGGCAGAGGAATTTCTTTTATGGAGGATAATTGGAAATATCATGACTGGTCAGGAAAACCTGACGATATTGATCAGGCACGGAAAGAGCTTTCTACACATCTTTAGTATTGTTCAAAAAATATCTGTTCTTTTTCTATACTTCAAGCTGCGAGTATCTCTCGGACTTCTTTTACCATGGGTGGACTTCCACAAATACTATAGACAGTATCATTATTGATGATCTCTCAATGAACTTTGAGATATTCTGTCACTCTTCATCGAAAATATCGTTCTCATTTTCATTGTGAGAGGCAGTATTGGTAAGAAAAATTCTGATATTTTTCAGACCATTCTTGAAATATTTTTTGATAAAAAAGATCCTTTTCCTCCCGAACACCAAAGATAAAATGTATATGTATATTTGCATCATTCTCTAATATATGTCTTGTCTGGAAATAGAGTGGTGCAAATCCTGTGCCTGTTCCTATAAAAATCATTTCTCTTCTTTTTATGGTTGGTAGGACAAAATGTCCTGTAGGTCACCAGACTTGCATAGTGTGTCCTCATTTTTGGCTACAGATAGCTCTACTCCCACCCTTTCCATCAGAGAGCTTTTTTATGATAAAATGAATATTTCATCCACTATAATCACTGACAGAATACGAACGTCTGAGTTTAGGGTATCTCACATCTGTATCACATAACAAAAATTGACCTGGTAAAATTGCGAGTTCTTGTCAAGCTCGATACACAAGCTCATAAACATCATGAGTGAGTTGTTTCTTTGCTATTAAGGTGATAAAAAAAGAGTCCATGATGATGAAATGGTACTCCTTTTTTCATTTTTTTCAATTTTCTTTGAGAACTTCTATTGCACGATAACATCAGAGAGTCGCATGATTGGCGTGAGGATAGCGTATGCAATAAGTCATACCCCGATAGCCATAATCACAATGATTACTGGTTCTATGATTTTATTGATCGCTGTGACTGCAACATCCACTTCTTCATCGTAAAAATCAGCCACTTTGGTGATAATACTATCAATTTTTGCTGTTTCTTCACCAACTTTGATCATCTGAGTCACCATATCAGGAAAGAGTGGATCTCCTTCCAGAGATTTCCCCATCGTGATACCCCTCATGACATCATCACGGAGGAGCATAATTCTCTGTCGATACACTTCATTTCCCATAGCTCAAGCAATAATTCTGAGGGATTCTACGATAGAGATACCACTTCACATCAGACTCGCTATGAGACGAGAAAATCGTGCGAGTAACATCTTTCGTACAAGGGTTCCAATTCCTGGTATACGTAAAATAAATCTATCAGTAATAAAGAGTCCTCATTCTGTCTTTCTCCAACTTCTCCAGATGAAACCTATCACAAATGGTGCAATAAGAAAAGCATACCAATAATCTCCAGTAAAATTACTCACACTGACGAGTATCTGGGTTGATGTGGGTAATCATCAAAAATCTGAGAAGAGCGCCACCAGAGGGGGAACGACTTTGAGCATAATCACAAAAAGGACTATGATCATCACCAAAATAATTAGCGAAGGATATACAAGTGCACCTATCATTTTACGTTTCAGAGAAGAGAGTTTTTCAATTTGAGAAGCAATTTCAAGAAGTGTAATATTGAGTTTACCTGTCTTCTCTCATGATTCAACCATAGCAATTTCTGCATCTCAAAAGCTTTTTGGAAATTCTTTGAGAGTTGCAGAGAGGTTTTTACCAGAGTGAATATTTTCGATCATTTTTGCTTCAATCTTTTTTACGGTCGGATTTTTCTGTTCATCATGGAGAATCTTGATACCCTGCAGGACAGTAAGTCACGCATTAACCATCGTTGCTAAGAGACGATAGAAGGTCATTTTATCCTTCAATTTCATTTTCTTCCCAGAAACAAGAATACTATCGAAACTTTCTAGCCAACTTGTACGATGATTGGCTTTTGGGGCATCAAATTTTTCTGAGAGAACAATAATAGTATTATTTGGCATAAGAATATTAGTTACGAACGACGCTGTATACTTCTTCAAGAGTTGTCATGCCTTGTAGGACTCGTATGATACCGTCCTGTTCCATCGAAATCATACCATCTTTCAGGGCTGCATTAAATATTTCATTTGATGTAGCTCCTCGCATGATCATATCTTTGATTCATTGGCTGATCTCCATCACTTCATAGACAGCTACTCGTCCAAAATAAGCATCATCAGAAAATTCTACCTTGGACATATCTGGTTCATAGAAGAGAGGGTTGGACATAATTTCTCGTGAAATACGGTTCTGTATCTCGTCTTTTGGTATTGTAGCGATGACATTTTGAATTCTTTTTTGTAGATAATCATCAAGTTCTGAAAAACTCTTTTTTATTGCTTTTTCTGGATTAATTTTTCTGACGAGACGCTGAGAGATAATAGCATTAATAGTTGCTGGAATCAAAAATGTTTTGATCCCGAGATTAATCAAACGTGTAACAGTTTCAGCGGCTGAGTTGGTATGGATAGTTGAGAGTACGAGATGGCCTGTGAGAGCAGCTTCAAGAGCGATATCTGCAGTTTCAGAATCACGTATTTCTCACACCATCATGATATCAGGATCTTGACGGAGGGCAGTACGAAGACCAGAGGCGAATGTATACCCAATATCGGGAAATATTTGACTCTGATTGATTCCGTCAACAACGATTTCTACAGGATCTTCAAAGGTCATAATATTTACATCTGTCGTATTAAGTTTTTTGAGAATCGAATAAAGAGTCGTCGATTTACCAGAACCAGTTGGACCAGAATTAAGAATAATACCATTTGGTTGACTAATAGCTTTGAAAAGAATATTTTGATTTCTTCATTCGAGTCAAAGATTGACGAGATCAGGAACTTTTTTTGTTTTATCTACAATACGCATTACCACTTTTTCACCATGAACGGTTGGGAGTGTCGAAAGACGAAGATCAAACATTTTCTCATCCACACTATGAGAAATACGTCCATCTTGAGGTTTACGAGTTTCGTCCATCTTGAGGTTACCGAGAATTTTGTATCGTGCTACAATTTGAGGATGATTGGTGAGAGGGTACTCTAAGATAATCCTCAACACTCCATCCACTCGATATCGTAGTCGTACTCGTGTTTCCTCAGGTTCTAGATGTACGTCTGAGGCATTCATCTCGATAGCTCACACAATCATCAGATCACAGATACTTGCTGGATCTTCTTCATTAAAAATAGCTTGTTTGAGTATTTCGAGAGTGTTGCGCATTGGGAGGAGGATAATAGGTGAGACTAAGGATTATTCTTATAATATTCTTGCAATTGAGTGAGTTTCTTTTGGATAGATCACACTGTTGTCATAAGATCTGATCGTCTCTTGACTCGAGAGATAGGGCTACTTGTCTTATCAGCAGCAACTATACCTTTGTAGGTGTCTCTTGCAGAATTGAGCAATGTGATAATATCAGCAATCTTACTTTCATCAGTACAGCTGAGTTTATTTTGACACATTTTTAGGAGTTCACTTGCTTGATTAAAGAGTATGCCAGGCTGATTATCACCAATATTTTTTGCAAGTGTCTGGTCCATACGCATTAGATGATCACCGCTGACGCCACGAATATAAAAGGTGAGAGTAATAGATATATTCCACTCTTGATTATCTTTTATAATAATAGAGGTATCTTTTGTTGTTGGAGTGAGAGAGAGGCTGCTAACAATAATGAGAGGATTCTTTAATTGAGAACCTGCATCTTCCACTTGAGCAAGTTTTTTATCAAGACGAGGATAGATATGTTCAATAGCAAACTGATTATTTTGCATTTTTACCACCTTGATTCACCCTGTTCTCGAGAGGAATTCTAGAAGCTGAATCACATCTTTGTTATTTACTTTATCGAATTTGAGAGGAATATCATATGCGCCAATTTCTGATCCATCTTGATTAAAGCGCACACCTTCTATACCTATTGATCCTACTGCATGTCCTAAGCGGTATTCTTGTGCGATATCATGTTGGATAAAATCAATCAAACTCTTGAGAGTGATTTTTCCACTAATATGTTTCGTGTTTTCAGTACCTGCTATACCAGATACTCCAGAAAAGATGGGAATGATTTCTGCGATATCGCTCTGGACTTTTTCGAGATTTTCTTTTGACTGAGCATCCCAAGAATTCTTGAGCCAAGTCATAAAATCTTTTTCACTTGTGTCCTTTTTTGTGATTCTTCGGATAGTAGCGAGATTTTTTTGTTCTTCAGTTGTACCAACACCGATGGTTGTAGATATTCCTGGAACAAGACGTTTGATCGTGGCAAGGCGGAGATTTTCTATCATTCCAATATCTGTCAGTTTTTGGTCAGATATAACACCTTCAGATCGTATGTTTTCTATCGTCTGAATCTTTTTTTGATTATGCTCTTCAAGCTGTTTCCCGAGCTGTGAAAAAAGACTATACGAATACCAGAGTCCACCCAGAAGGACACATGCAATAACGAGCCACGTAATTGTGGCATTTCTGAGTTCAACAAGATAACTTTTATTTGATGGCATAAATTATATTTTTTTAAGAGCTTCTAATTCATATCTTGCCGGAACATAGATAAGATTGAGACCAAATGATGTAGAAAGAATATTATCCTTTGGGTCGACTTTGAGATCCAGAGAGTTTGGATAGGTCACAAGTAATTGATCTGTGGCTTCCAGACTTTCCAGGAATTTGAGTGCTTCATCACGGGGTTGCACAGGTGGTACAGAACGTATAGTACAAGACATATCTGTTGAGAGTCATTGGAACTTCGCATCGCTACAAACAATGGTGTTTTTTCCACGAACTGTGCCTTCTTGTACTTTGTCTGCAACGAGCTTCAGGACCTCAACATGTTTGATACGATTAGCAGGATCGAGAGCGAGAATAGTATTAATCTCATTACTGGATTCGAGCGTACTTCCTAAGAATTTTTTAATAAGTGTTGTTTCATAGACTTCTTTGAGCTTCTCGGTGAGAAATTTCTCTTCCATTCCGAGAAGATGACTGAGGGTGTCTGGTGTGAGACATGTGTTATTAGCCAAGAGTTGTTTGAGATCCAAATTCAGATCTTTTCGAGGATTTCTCTCAAGAAACGCCAGAAATTCTGTACTGGCCTCTACTGTGCGAGTATTACCAGAATTCACCCAGTTACAAATGGCACTTCATTGGTATACGTATTTTGATTGTTTCATAATCCAAGAATCTTGTCGTTGATTACGAGACCAGCTATATCCTACAAAGCAGAATATTGCTATGAAAGCAGCGAGAGAAACCATCTTTGCTACAAACACTATTCTGAGCAAGAGGTACTCTATCTTTTTCTCAGTATCAGGGCTGATATCTTCTTTATTTTGATATCATTCTGTGGCAATTTTCTCATACTCTGATACATCAATCTGTGTATCATTTGGAGGGGATGAGAGAGGGGGGGTATTTGTTTCCATAGATGTAGTCTACCATATATTTTTGTCTGATGCAAAGGTTTTTTTGTATTTTTCTTTCCTTTAAGATATTGACACATAATTTTATATTGCATAATGCAGTGTATGCAGTCAGAAATTATTCATTTTTATGCCACAAATCCTCAGCATTTTTGAGAATTGAGAGATGCTACAGTGTCTTATACAGAATCAAATCGGATATGTTGAGATACAATCACAGTATTTCTTGTGATAGAAGAATGAACAATCAAAAAATGGCATTTTTTTGGAGATGTTTCTCTTATAACAAAATCATGTTCTGGATTATTCTGAGATATGATACAGAATGTTGATATTCATACAGTACTACAGTGGAATCAGAAGACAGTGATAGATATGACCGGTATTGATGTTTCTCCGAGACGTAAACGGGCACAAGTTTTAGCATTATTGGCAACGAGAAATGCTCTTCATATATATCTTGGAGACGGTAAGAGAGATGATTTTTCAGATATTATGACTGAATAATGAAGAGGGGAACGAGATATAAAAAAATCCCACTTTATGTGAGATTTAGATAGTTTCTGGTGGGCCGGGAGGGATTCGAACCCCCGAAGCCGAAGCAAAGGATTTACAGTCCTCCCCATTTGACCGCTCTGGAACCGACCCAAAAAACAAATGGAGCCACCAATCGGGTTTGAACCGATGACCTGCGGTTTACAAGACCGCCGCTCTACCAGCTGAGCTATGGTGGCACTGGATTTCGCTATGCGAAAAAAGAAAAGATAAGAAAGAAGAAAGAAAAAATATCTCTGATTCTGTCCTATGCGTTGTGGATTATAGAGAAATAAAAATTATTTCAAATAAAAATCCTAGAATGGTGCCAATGGGTGGAGTCGAACCGCCGACCACAGGGTTATGAGTCCTGTGCTCTACCGCTGAGCTACATTGGCACGTTCTGTATAGTATCTAAAAAATCATTTTTGCAAGAACATTTTTGATTTTTTATTTTAAAAATACATACAATAAAAAAGTTCTGTAATTAAAATATATGCCACTCATAGACACTTGGGATCAAGAATCATCTCTACAAAAAAAATCACTTCGAGCTGGTTGGTGAGATGGTATAGTCGAACTTGCCGAGCTCAATACAGATGTGTATGTACTCAATGCTGATTTACCAAGCTCGTTGAAATTGGAAAAATTTATCCAACATTTCCCAGAGCGATACATTCAAGTTTGAGTCGCTGAACAAAACATGGCAGGTATTGCTTCGGGTATGGCATTGACAGGAAAAATCCCCTTTATTACAAGTTTTGCTGCATTTAGTCCTGGGCTCAATTTTTCTCAAATACGACTCGCTGCTATGTCACATTTGCCTGTCAAGATTATAGGGAGTCACTATGGTCTCAATGTTGGTCCAGATGGAGCAAGTGCACAGATGGAATCCGATATTGCTTTGATGAGAGTGCTTCCTTGAGTTCATGTTTTTTCCCCTGCAGACTATACGCAAGCACGACTAATGACAAAAAAGATGATAACGTGAGATTCTGTTGAATATATGCGAGTGACACGTGCCGATTTTCCAGTATTTCTCGATGATGTAGAGATAAATATTGGCCAAGTGCAGAAGTTGCTTGATGGAACGGATATTACAATCATTGCAACATGATCTATGGTGTATGAGTCTTTGATGGTGACAAAAGAATTGATCGCACAGGGTGTACAGGTGGATTTTCTCAATATTCACACTATTAAGCCTCTCGATAGGGAGGGGATTATTCGATCCGCAGGGAAGACAAAAAAAGTCGTCGTTATTGAAGAACACTCTATTGAATGATGACTCGGTGATGCGGTTGCTTCTGTCCTTTCAGAACAACTCCCCACAAGACTTCTCAAAATCGGTATACATGATACTTTTGGAGAATCATGAGATCATAGAGAATTGTGGAAAAAATATTGATTGGATAGAAGTGTACTATTGCCTCGAATTTTAGATTGGATAGATAAGATATAAATATTTGTGATTGTCATAAAAAAAGATCCTCAAAATCATCGTATTATCTTGTCTTTTTTATTGTTTGATTATCATCAAAATATGCTCAGAACTATCGCCTATATCATCTTTTTGTGCACAGGTATTTTTGCTTTTGCTCTTATCGTGCTCTTTTTTCGTTCTCAAGGCGTTGATGTGCCTTTTGTCAACACGCTCCCCTCTAGTGAGACAAAAACCCTTGCTTCTGGAGAAAAACTCAACACTATCAAGAAAGCATACACATTTGAATCATCTCCCCAAAAAGATATTTTTGGTGTCTCTATTTTTCGTTTTGATGTTGATATTCGTACATCTGAGAGGATTCGTATGTATATTTTTCATGATGATTATGCAACAATTAAAAAAAATCTTCTCCTTCTCGATAGTTTATATAATTTTTCTGAAGTGAATGAATCATTTGGTACAGTATTCTTTCTCAATGACAAAAATAACAATGATCAGATTGTGCGTTTTATTACAGAAATAGATGGAACTGTTGTAGGTTTTGAATTGTTAAAAGAGGAGTATAATCGATTAAAGGGTTTACTTTTGCAATAATTTTTTATACTACACCTATTACTTTATCTTTTATATTTTTATGGTTAAGAAACATCAACTCACCAAAGAGGGTCTCGAAAAGCTTCAAAAAGAGCTTGAAAATCTCCAAAATGTAACTCGTGTCGAGATTGCTGAAAAGCTCAAAATAGCTATTGCATATGGAGATCTCTCTGAAAACTCAGAGTATCAATCAGCTCGAGATGAACAGGCTGCTGTCGAGATGCGTATTTCTGAAATTGAGGAGATTCTTGATAGTTATGAAATTCTCGATGTCGATAAGAAAGCAAAGAAAAATAATACTGTCACTATCGGGAGTTCCTTTACCCTCGATATTGATGGAGTGAAAAGAGTGTATACGCTTGTAGGAAGTACTGAGGCAGACATTCTCCAAAATCGTATTTCCAACGAATCCCCTATTGGTATGGCTGTTATTGGGAAAAGTGTTGGGGAGACGGTTGCTGGAGTAGCTCATTCTGGCCCATTTGAATATAGACTTATTGATATTGCATAGCTTTATGGAGTCGTTTTTCTTACACTATATTATCTTTATACCTTTTGTTGCTTATGTTGTAGCAACATTGTTAAAAGGAGTATTTTTGTGGAAAAAGAAATCTTTTCATGTCGGTGCCATGCTTTCAACAGGAGGTATGCCAAGTGGTCACTCGGCATTAGTATCAAGTATCGCAACAGCTGTGGGGATTAAATATGGTCCTTTTGATGATTTGTTTGCAATTGTGCTTGTGTTTGCAGCGATTGTTATCTATGATGCGATGAATATTCGGTATCAGTCAGGTCTTCATGCTCACGCACTCAACAAGATTCGTGGCGAAAAACAACTCAATGAATCTCTCTGACATCTACCTTCTGAGACTCTTGCAGGAAGTGTGGTGGGCGTGTTGGTTGCAGCAGTACTTATGTATATTTAAAAAATCACATCTTATACAAGAAGAGATGTATTATTTGAAATTAAAATAAGTTTTTACAAGTCAAAAAGATTGATTCGTACTCTCATCAAGTATACTGAGAGAGCACTGCTTTATTCTTTTATTTCATCGTATGTACTCTCTTAATCGTGCTCAACTCATAGGAAATGTAACAGGAGATCCAGAGGTGAGAGCTCTCCCAAATGGTCAGAGAGTTGCCAATTTCTCTCTTGCGACAAATCGTCGCTATACTGATAGTGCTGGAGTTCAACAAGATGTACCAGAGTACCATAATGTAGTTATGTTTGGCAAACTCGCAGAAATAGCAGAACAATATATACACAAAGGCAATAAACTCTACATAGAGGGTCGTATGCAGACACGCAGTTGGGAGGATCAAGCAGGTCAAAAAAAATACAAGACAGAGATCGTGGCAGAAGATATGATCATGCTGACCCCAAAAGGGACACCTACAGAGGGTGGACATTTCAGTAATTCATCATCTTCTGTTTCTCCGGGTGAGGAAAATGCACCTGTACATACCACCATTCCACCCAAAGAAGAGCGCATATCAATAGAGGATGTGCCATTTTAATTCTCAGAAAATATGTCACCAAGACAAACAAAAAAAATCAAAGCTGTGTGACAACATGTTAAAAAGAGCCCCCAGAGTTTTTGGTCTGAAAGTTTTTTGTTACTTCTTTCTTACATAACGGTCATAGGATGGTTTGTAGCATATATTTCTCTTGCTAAAAAGAGAAAGAGTAAGGAGCTTTTTCATCTCCGGCAATCTTTTGGTCTTCATATGACGCTCTTTGCTGCAGAAATATGAGCATTTTTTGATATGGTACCTTATTTTATCGTTCAGTTTTTATGGATAGGATATGTAATAGTGTGCATTATTTTGTGTATACAGACAGCAAGAAGTAAGCAAACACTCATTCCTTTTGTATGAAATGCATATCAACGATGGTTTAGTTTTCTTTAAGTAAAAAACACACTTAAAAACCCCTGATATCAGGGGTTTTTAAGTGTATAATCAAGTATAGTCTTATTCTCCTGCTTTCTTCGAATTTGCGAGTGCTTTTGTACCACCTTTTTTGATAGGTACGATTTTGCATTCAACATGATGACGAACGTTCTTATCGAATTTTTTGTACTTTTTTGTCTTATCCATATCTACTGGATTGACGCGGAGATATCCACACTCACGACCTGACTCGAGAGAAACGAGTTTAAATTTTTGTCCTTTACCTTTTGCCATAGGAAATAATTAGAAAAACAGGGGTATTATAGAGATATTGATTATTTTGCAAATGTATTTGTACTCTCTGTTATTTTTTGGAGTCGAACTACCGTCTCAATGTGATGTGTATGCGGAAACATATCAACAGGAATAATATCTGTAATCATATACTGATGACTTCCACAGAGTGTCACGAGATCTCTTGCAAGCGTGGCCGGATTACAACTCACATAGATGATTTCTGCTGGAGAGAACTGTTTGATAATTTCAGGTGCATCAGGATGCATGCCAGCTCGAGGAGGATCTATGACGATAACATCAGGGTTTTTCTGTCATGAAAGTTTCCACTCTTTGAGAAAATTCTCCACAGGTGCATTGATGACCTCGACATTGGTGATATCATTTTTCCCGAGATTTCTGAGATTGTCTTCACTTGCTGAGGCGACAATTTCCACTGAATATACTTTCTTCGCTTGTTTGGATACAATCATACCAATAGTGCCTGTCCCAGCATAGAGGTCAAAAATAATAGGATTTTTTGTCTGGATGAGATCTTGAGTTATTTTATAGAGCACTTCAGCTCCAAGTGTATTGGTCTGAAAAAAACTTCGAGGACTCATCTCAAATGTGAGATCAAAGAGCTGCTCTGAGATGGTTGGATGACCAGTAATCAACTCAAAATCACCCTGTACAATATCAGCTCTGCTTGTATTGTGGAGGAGATAAAAAGAGTCAACGGTGATCTTTTTTTCTTCAAAAACATGTGTGAGAGACTTGAGGGCTATCCGAAAATCTTCTAGCACTGAATCTGTTTTTTCTCCGAGAAAATCCGTATTCACAGAAAGTATTACCATCGTCTGATTGGTTTTTTTGCCTCTTCGTATCACAAGATGTCTCCAGAATCCCTGATACATCTTGGTATCATAAGTTGGGAGTCGACTCTCTCGTGCAAACTGATCAAAAATATGAAAGAGGGTATTTGTTGTCTCATCACCGAGGACACAATAGCTACAGTCTATAATTCTGTCAAACTGTGCCGGAGCATGAAAACCAAATCGATATTCTTCGTGGATTCCTTCTCTTCAAGAAATATACTTTCCCCAGCTAAATTCTACTTTATTACGGTATCCATATATTTCTGGTGATATCTGAATTGGATGCCAATTAACTTGTGTGGTGAGTTCTGGAATATGATGAAATACTTCTCGTATTTGTTGTTCTTTGATTTTTGTCTGCTCTTCATACGGAATTGGGAGCCATCGACAACCTCCATAGACCTGAAAATGTTCTGGAAGAACCTGCTCAAGAGGTGATTTCTTCACGACATTGAGGATTTGTCACTCAATTCTATTTGATCGGTTTTTTACCACACGTATATCGACAATACTTCCAGGGATAGCTCCACCGGAAATGATAATTTTTTTGCCAGAATGAAGGTCAGTTGCGAGTCCAGTACCTCAGAGGATAAGTTTTTCTACGGTAATATTTGTGAGAATCTCGTTCTTTTTCATGAAAAGATGTTTATAAAATAATATCTCGTTTCTTTCTCTTCGCATGAGGATCGGAGAAATCCTCATCACAGTCATAGATTTTAACACCATCGCGCTCAATATGATTTCTGAGGACTATTTCTGTACTTTCATAGTGGATACACGGAGTCTTTCGAGAGATGCTCAGTTTTTGTTGGAGAATAGAATTGATCTGGAGGAGTTTCTTTTCCTCGATTTCTCCTGATAGAGCAATATCGATATCTGATGTTGGTTTTGCATTTCCGAGAGCATGGATGCCAAAGATCCAAGCTTCCTGTATTTCAGAGAAATCTTTGAGTATTGCCCGTATTTTATCGAGCAACTGGAGGGTGATGTAGGGAAAATGTACATTGTAGGAAGTACGACGAGAATTCATCAAGCGGGACATAGTCTGTCAAGTTTAATAAGTTTAATTCATTTTGTTGGCTTAATTAGTTGCAAAACAATCAATCATACATTTTGTACTTTGTATTATTTTAGTTCTTCATCGGTGTTCCATCTCGAAGCATGGCCTCGTGCACAGAGTGTGCCGCGAGACATCCCTCTGCGGCAGACATAATTGTTTGGCGAAATTTAGCAGAATTCGTGGTTACATCACCAGCAGCATAGAGGTGATCATTCGAGCTTTTTTGATGTGCATCGACGACGATACATCCTTCTTCATCAGTATTTACTCAGAGGTCTTTGATAAGTGCAATACTTGGTACAGATCCTACAGCCACAAAAACTCATTGTGTTGAAATAACTCTGCCATCTTTTGTAGTAACAGATTCGACACCAAATTCTCCATTAATTTCAGCGAGCTCTGTGTTGAAAATGATTTCCATATTTGACTCTTGCATGACTTTATCAACCCAGATTTGTTCTGCTTTTGGTTTGTCTTTTCGTACGAGAATTTTGACGCTTTTGCAGAGGTGAGCGAGATAGAGTGCTTCTGTAAAAGCAGAGTCACCACCTCAAACGACGATCACATCACGACCACGGAAAAAATTGCCGTCGCAGGTTGCACAATAAGAAACACCCGCTCACAGCAATCTATCTTCCCCAGGGATATCGAGGTGTCGATACGCATTCCCTGTCGCATAAATCAGATAATCACACGTGTATTCTTCCTTTCGAGCAGTAGTAATCAAAAAATTTCCCCTATTTTGTACTTTGTCTTTTGTACCTTGTATTGAAACAACCGTATCATAGGTTATCTCAGATCCCGATACTTTCGCATGTTCCTCAAATCTCTTCATGATGTCTCCTCCCGATTCAGAGAGTGTTCCTGGATAATTCTCGACACAATGTGAGGTTGCGAGGGCACCGCCTGGTTGTGCGCCGATGATGAGATTTTGTATGCCGTAGCGGCTCGCATACATACCTGCAGGCAGGCCAGCAGATCAGGTACCGATGATGATGAGAGGGTAGTGTTGCATATTTTTTGAGTAGTTATCTAGACACCGAGAAATGTAGAAAGTCCAGAAAATCCGAGCACAAAGAGTACTCAAATGTAGAAACAAATAATCAGACCTATGGTGACAAATCCGAGGATACCGATGATGTTAGTATTTTTTTTGACACGGTCGAGAGCGATGTACCAGAGAACAAGTGCTGTATAGGTAGAGAGACCGAGAGCTGTCGTCACGTCTCATTGTACATATTTTGCAACAATAAATGCTCTCCAAAAATTCATTACTACAATACCGACAATACCAATTCCCATTATGCTTACAAATGTTATCAATTCAGAAGGGGTTCATCCAACGATACCTTTCATTCCAATGAATATTACTCCAAAGAGTCCAATCAAAGATATAATCCAAGGCAATAACGTGATGATGAATGCTTTTTTAGGAGATTTCGTTGCGTGTTTTACAAAATCATAGTATCGTGCAAACGGAATCCATGAAATCTTAGAAGTAATTTTCTTATTATAGTGCTTATTGAGGAGACCGAGACTATATGAGCTAATACAGTAGAGGATGACAGGGAGTGCAATATAGAAAAAAACAGCTATCAGAACCCCAATAATTTCTAAACCTGTACCAGTATCTACTGATGCCATCTCTGTAGGAAATGAAGTATCCATCATCTCTTGGGCAAATATGTGAACACTTTGGGCGAGGAGAGCCGTGAAAAGAATTTTTTTCATAACGAAAAATAAATAAATAGGTATTGGAAGTATACAGAGAGTATTACGTATGTAAATAAAATATCGTGAGATTCTTACTTCACTTTCCAAAGATTTGACTATACTTTGTTGTATATGTGACGACGTAAACAAACTTTTTGACTCACTCGTGCGACTCAAACGATGATCGTGGGTGTGATACTCATCTTCTTGGCTGTGCTTGTTTTTTTTGCTGACAAGGACTACCTTACACGCTATTTAACACCACTTTTTGGACTTCATTTTCGATGGTTCTTTTCTCCTGTTGCACTCCTAACAGGTTTGCATATGTTTATTGGAAAGAGCTCTTTTGATATGAGAAGAGGTGGTGGATTGATACTTTTCTGGCTTTCTAGTGTTTCTTTATGGAGTTTTGTTGACAAAGACTATGCAATCAAAAAGCTTTTTTTTGATATTCATGAACCTCTCATTCGTACATTTGATACTATTCCTGCACTCACACTGATCGTTGGTTGTCTTGCTTTTGCACTCTATCTCCTTTTTCATATATCCTATCGTCGTATTTTTGGTACAATGAGTGATGCAACAGGGTATGTGTACCAAAAACAAGTTGAAGTGCTCAATACGTTTGGTGAGTCTCTCCGGGAAAAACAGCAAGAAAAGAAGAAAGCAGATCCTATTTCTGATCGCCGTATCAAAGAGAGAAGCACCACCTTGAATTCTACCATTGAAAAACTCTCTTCCAATAAAACAGAAACACCAGAAAAGATATCATTTTTTGAGAAAATTCGTACCAATGGAGGATTGCTCGCAAAATCAGAAGAAACCATTCCAGTGCAACAAAAAATCCCTCTTTCCTCAGGTACACGCTCGGTGCCTATTGTGACAAAAAATATACCTATTGAAAAAACCAAAGAACCACGCCATTTCAGTGGCAATTGGGACTATCCTCGGTCTGATTTACTGTCATTTCACCCGAAAGGGAAACCCCTTACCAAAGAAGAAATCGAGCTCCAATCTGCTATTATTGAGCGTACACTTCTTCAGTTCAAGATCGAGGTACATATGGCAGGATACCAGGTAGGACCTACAGTGACACAATACCGTCTCCGACCAGCCGATGGATCTCGTCTCAATAAAATCGAAGCTCTCAAAAAAGATCTTACTCTCGCTCTCAAGGCAAAGAATATACGTATTCAAGCGCCGATTCCTGGATTGGGACTCGTGGGTATTGAGGTGCCAAATGATCGTCGTGACATGGTATCACTACGCGAGATCGTTGAGTCACCACAGTTTACTAAGCATCCATCTCGTCTCGCTATGTGTGTGGGTTCTGGTATTGCAGGAGATCCAATTGTCTGTGATCTCAAAGAAATGCCTCATCTCCTCATCGCAGGTCAGACAGGTTCAGGAAAATCAGTGGGCATGAATGGATTTCTTATTTCTCTTCTTCTGCGCAATTCTCCTGCAGAACTTCGAATGATTATGATTGACCCAAAACGTGTAGAACTCGGCGTGTACAATGGTATTCCACATCTTCTCGCACCTGTCATCAATCATCCGGATAAAGCACTCAATGCCCTGAAATGGTCTGTCGCTGAGATGATCCGTCGGTATGACCGCCTCACAGAGGCTCGATGTCGAAATCTCGGGGAATATAATGCCAAGGTTTCCGCTGAAGAAAAAATGCCAGCGATTGTGATCGTCATTGATGAGCTTGCAGACCTCATGATGAGTGGCAACAAAAAAGAAGTTGAGACAACGATTGCTCGTATTGCTCAAATGGCACGAGCCGTTGGTATGCATCTCATTGTTGCGACACAACGCCCATCAGTCGATGTGATTACAGGTCTTATCAAGGCCAATATTCCAAGTCGTATTGCTTTTACGGTTGCTTCTCAAGTGGATTCTCGTACTATTCTTGATCGTGTTGGAGCTGATGATTTGCTCGGTAAGTGAGACATGCTCTATGCTCCGAGTGGTGTGATGGAACCAGAACGTGTTCAGGGCGTCTTTGTCAAAACTGATGAAGTAGAACATGTTATAAATTATATTAAGCTCCACACCGATGCTGACACAGCTGCTCAAATGTATGATATGAGTATTGTAGAAGGGGAGAAAAATAATGGCCCTGGTGATATCAATGGTGATGGAAGTGCAGATGAAGAAGATGATATTATTATTCAACAGGCGATTGAGGTGATTCGTTCGAGTGGTAAGGCATCCACATCGCTTCTTCAGAGAAGACTGAAACTCGGGTATGCTCGTGCAGCACGAGTCATGGATGCACTTGAGGAGATGTGAGTGGTAGGTCCAGCAGAGGGCAGTAAACCAAGAGAAATTTATTAATTTTTGATCTATTATGAGAATAACTGATCTCACCGTCTATCAGTCGCCACTCCCTAAAATATGTCTCTGAAAAGATGGTGATGGAGGGTATGTTATTTGTGATGGTCTTGAATATGATTGTTTTTTGTCGTGAGGGATTCAGGATGATATCTCATTTGAAGAGGATTTTCTTGAGAAATATCCACATGTATGATGTCATGCATTTGATGGCTCTATTCATCAGTTACCTCCCATGCAAAAGAGCACAAGTGAATGAAGATTGTTTTTTCATCAAAAATATATTGGATGAGAAGAGGTAGAAAATGTAAGTAACTTGCATACTTTTTTTGAAGAAAATAATGACATCATGATCAAGATGGATATTGAAGGAGGTGAATTTTCATGGATTGATTCTCTGACTGATATGCAACTACAAAAAATACAACAAATAGTGATAGAGTTTCATCGACCTTTTACGGAAGAAAAATGGCATATTCTATCACGTCTTGCTCATACCCATTGGCTAGTGCATTTTCATCCAAATAACTGTCATGTGAGTAAGAACTATTTTGTTCAAGGTGTATATGTTCCAAATATTTTTGAATGTACGTATATTCGGAAAAAGAGTATACCAATAAACCCTCTTCCGTATTCAACAGAACCAATTCCTGGTCCTCTTGATCAAAAAAATAGACCAAGACAAGATATTATCATTTCAGGATTTCCCTATAATGGTCGACTCTCAATAGGTTTTTTTGTGCTCACCTCTCTTGTCTTTGTGCGAGCGAAATTGAGATTGGTATATATTAAACTTTATAATACCTTTTTATGACGCAAATAGTTGTTGCTGATATACCAGAAAAAGACCGACTCCTGAGAAATTTTTTTAATGTTATAGGAGTCTATGGTGCTCTCTGGATTCTGTTTCATTTGACGAGTGTTTTTTTCTTTGGTTTTATCGTTGGTTCACCATTGTTGGTAGGTATCTTTCTGGGTATAGGAAATATATGGGCTATGATTATCGATGTTCCACTGGGTGCTATTCAGAGACAGGTCTCTTCCAAAACAATGCTTTCTCTCGCAAATGGTATGATGCTTGTGACGGCA
>Ga0114938_1001185_pt1 | contig 18266 bp, 21 predicted proteins | sample AshMeaBigSpring_FD_88675 | JGI IMG/M metagenome (GOLD analysis project Ga0114938, IMG submission 88675) | Groundwater microbial communities from Big Spring, Nevada to study Microbial Dark Matter (Phase II) - Ash Meadows Big Spring | ecosystem: Environmental > Aquatic > Deep subsurface >...
ATCTGTTCATCTAACGAAAACGCCAATCGTAGCTCTTTAGGCAAGATGCTTTTCGACCACTTGGATTTGAGGGCATCGACCTCATCGGACGTTACGCTGTGCAACGCTTTGTTGATAATGCCTTGTAAAATGTCGTCTTCGGGTTGCATCACGATGTAAAGATTCCGATCTTCCAAACTCTTGAGTACCACTTTAAAAGCGACATGTAGGTTTGAAAGCATCTCTTTTTCGATAATATACCGCGCCGTAAACGCATCGTCGACGCCCGCATCGATCAGTCCGTACGCAATCGCTTCAAGCATCTCTTTGGCGGTTTCATACTCTACGACGTTCAGTTCGGGATACTCCTCTTTGAGGTACTTCGTCGTCGGCCATCCTTTGCCCGCACCGACCGTTTTACCTTTGAGCGTCTCCATCGTAACGATCTCTTTGCGTTTAGCTTGCGTAATGAGTGCTAAATCCATCGTAATAAACGGATCGCTAAAGCGAAACCGTTGACGCCTCTGAGAGGAAGGAATCAACGGTTGTGCTACTTGTATCTCTTTGTTCTGAAATTTTTCAAATACCTCGGGCCACGTACCGCTGATAAAATGAAAATGTATACCTACTTTTTTCCCCAATAACTTCATATAATCGACCGCATAGCCCCTCGCTTCGCCCTCTTCGTTAAAATCATACGGATACCAGCTTAGCTCATTGGTCACGCTAATACTCGGATGCGCTGCAAGATATAATTTTTCTCGTTCGTTAAGCTCTATGCCTTGCGTGCTTTCAAGCATCTTTTTTTCTTGAACCAACGGAAGGTATTTACGTTTGATCTTTACATGTAAATCTTGCGGCATAGCATCTAACATCTTGTTAAAAAGCGAGATAAACTCCGGCCAATCTTTCGCCGCCGCAACGGATTGCTCTTCGGTGGCATAACGTGTCAGGTTGGAAATTTTAACGTTGTCTAAATGATACTTTTTAACAAACATACTCATAATCGCGATATCGCCGATAAAACCGTCGACGTTATGCTCGTTAACCGCTCGCATCGCTTCAAGGGAGTTAGCATAGGTAACATAGGTAAAATGCGGAAAGTCTTGTTTGAGTTTCTCGTTAATCACGTAATTGGGAACAATGGCGATCTTTCGTGCACTCCCGCCAAAAAAGATTTCGGAAGGAAACGTCGTAGAAGTCAAAAGGGCAAAAGGAAAAGCACAGTACGCTTTGCTAAAAAGCATGGTTTGATGAAGATCGGGATTAGGCGTCAGGCGTAAAATAACGTCGATACCGTCGTGCTTTTTGACGCGCTCTAACGCTTCGACCCAACTGCCATCGGTTTCGTATTCGATTTTGAGGTGAAACATGGAAGCAAAAAATTTGATATACTCGACGCTGATGCCGGCATACTCGCCCTCTTGCATAAATTGATAAGGCGGAAGGTCTTTCGTGATGCGAACGTGAAGCGTTTTGGTTTTATCCAACCACGCTTGCTCTTGCGGCGTGATCTCAACGGACGCGGCGTGTAAACACCCTAACAAAGAGATCATCGTAAAAAACAAAGAGGCAATCACTTTCATGGCGCGCCCTGTAAAGAGAGTCTTACAGGGCTTAGTATACTAAAAATTTTCTACAAATGCGTTATGACAAGAACTTCGTGTCTCTTTTTGGCTTACATGTAAAGATATTTTAACGCAAAGGCTCTTTTTCGTTTTTCACGACATCTCGCGAACTTCCCCAAAATCCAAGCACTCCAACAGGTAAAAGCAGTAACCACTGCGGTAATTTAAACCACCAGCCGCTTGTCGTTTGCATCGCTATAACAACTAAAAAAACAAGACCGAAAGAGCACCATAAAAAAGCAATGCATCGAACCGATACAAGCCATTGTTGCCTGTTCCGTGAAAAAGAGCTCTGCAGTAAAATCAACGATGAAAAACCCATTGTGACCGAAGCCATATGCCATACGGCATACAAAACCAGCTTCGCCTCTTCATCCATGGGCGTCTTAAGTAAAACCGATACAACGTCTTGCCCGCCTGCAATGACGTGAATGAGCGTCGTCACAAGAGCTAAAATACCTGCTAATAAAAGTTTGACATTCATAGTGTGTTCCTTAGTTTTTACCGTATTGATAGAAAAGAACGAAAACAAAGGGTTGAAAAGGATTGGTATTTTTGAGTCTTTCCAAGCTGCATGTCCATGACCTTTTGAGTTTACATGTAAAACGATTTGACGTTACATGTCATCATTTTCTCTGATGGAAAGAGCACTTTAACTAAGGTAATTATAGATCAATACACTCTAGAGGTCAAGGTTAGCGGATTTGAAAGTCGAGAAAAGCACCTAGCCGTTATGCGGCTAGATGTTTCTTCCTTTAGGCGTGTCTCACGAAAACGGTTGTTATTTTTTTCACAATAGGCAAAATAAGCAACAGTGTCGGAAAAGCAATCAACCATGAAATCGCCCAAGAGCTCATCCAAAGATTGATAAACTGGTATGTCAAACCCGAAACCCTTATCGTGCTGATGAACGAAACGAGCATCGTCATTAAGACGGAGAGGAAAAACGGCATAACGATTCCGCTGTATTTAGCGGGAAGCTTTGGTATACCGAAAACGATGGTGGGAGGTGTATGAGAAGAGTGACTCATAAAGCATCCTTTGCAAATAACCGGCTATCAAGGCGCTCTTCATGTTATGAAGCATAACATAAAGTTCATCCCCGGACAAACCGGTAGAAGTTAGCGCATTGGTTAACGTTAAATGCTTACGGCATACTTTATAGAAAATGTGCACGGGTATTATAACCAAAAATCTGTAGGTGAGGGTAGAGCAGATGATGGAAATCGTCTCAAATCTTTTGACCCTTTCGTGGAAAAGAAATTTTGGCTCATAAGGGTTTTACATGTAAAGCATAACATGTTAAGGTTTTTAGAGATACTATTTTCGAAATACAGATGAAGGAACACAAATGTCTTTGATAGCAAAAACGCCAAAGCCTCCCTATTACGCAGTGATCTTTACTTCGTTGCGTACTGAGGGCGATCATGGCTACGGAAAAATGGCAACGAAAATGGTTCAATTGGCTTTAGAACAACCTGGCTTTCTTGGAGTTGAATCAGCACGCGAAGATTTGGGAATTACCGTTTCTTACTGGTCAGATATAGAATCAATCAAAAAGTGGAAAGCCAATCTTGAACATCAAGAAGCACAAAAATTGGGTCATGAAAAATGGTATGCATCGTTTAAAACGAGAATTTCAAAAGTCGAGCACGATTACGGTATTTAAGCGTTAAATCCGACGCATCCATACCGCAACACACTGTGAAGTCGAAATTTTCGACCTCACATTACCCCTCTCTTAGTGCCTTAGCGATCAATTCTATCGGGTTTTTAAACACAACATCGACTTTTTGTCCGTGCATCGCATCGCTGAGTTGCATACGGCACGCACTACACTCAGCACTGACGTACTCAGCGCCCGTTGCTTTGATCATCGCGGCTTTAGGAAGTCCTGCGGCTTTCGCGAAGCGGTAGTTGCCCGTTTGCATCGTGACTCCTCCAAAACCGCAACAGCGGTTCGGGTCGCTCATCTCTTTGATGACGTAGTTTTGGGAGATAAGGTTTCGCGGCTCTTTCCAAACGCCTTGCATTTTGCGTGCGTGGCATGGGTCATGGTAGGTGACGGCATCGCTTTGCTTGGCTTTGGTTGCCAAGATTTGCGCTAAGTTGGTTTTTTTCTCCAAGTATTCCGTTGCCATAAAAATGTGCGGGGCGATCGCTTTGGCTCTGGCTTGCCATTCGGGTTGGTCATGAAAAAAGTGGATGTAGTCCGCTTTGATCATCGCGCTACAGGTCGCTTCGGGAATGATGATGGCGTCTAGCTCGTCTTTAAAGCCTTCGATGTATTCGATGTTAAACTTCGCGAGATAATCCACGCTCTCAAAATCGCCCGTAAAGTATTGCGGTGCGCCACAGCATTTTTGCTGTTTGATCAGATACGCGTCGATCTCCAAAACTTTTAAAATTTCCAACAATGCTTTGCCGATGTCGGTGTACATGTAGTTTGCTAAACAGCCGATGAAAATGCCGACTTTCCCTTTACCGCCGTTATAGATCACGTCGGGATGCGAGTTCAAAAACGTTTTTTTCTTCAAGCTCGGAAACAATCTGTCCATTTTAATGATCGGAAAGTTGCGCAGGTACATGGAGCTTTGTTTCTCTACCATTTTGAAACCGCAAGTTTGGAACATGTATCCGAAACGTGCTAGGACATCCATAATGTTACGGTTGCGAAGCAAGAAGAAGGCAAGTTTTTTATACCATGCAAGCCCGAATTTTTTACGAATGTCGTTACGCGCTTGCTCGATGAGCCCGTCGACCGGCAAAGAATTGGGGCAAACGCTCACGCAATTGGTGCACAAAAAGCAACTTTCAAAAATCTTTTTGGCGTTTTTATCCAGCTCCAATTCGCCTTTTTGGTACGCACCCAAAAGGTCTAAAAAGCCTCTAGGACTCGTCACTTCGTCACGGTTCACTTCGTGAATCGTACAGACCGGAATACACTTGCCGCATTTGACGCAGGCATCTGAGGTTAGGGTATAGGGAAACATGTTTACACCGTTTTGCTGAAGCGTCGTAGCTCTTCAGGAATTTTTTTAAGGTATGCGTCAAAGGGCATTACGATATTACGAATCAGCAACGTGCCCGTAGTATTGACGAGAATTTTTTTAGCCTTTGCGTCAATAACGACCAAGTCTTCTTCAACAAACGGTGCAAGGGCTGCTATCGCATCGGCAAAATAGTCAAAAAAGTCGATGCCAAATTGCGCTTCGATGCCTGCGATGTTGAGCTTGAAGTTGCTCATCATCTCCATAATAACCGCTTTTCGTAGCACGTCATCATCGTTTAAAATGAGCCCTCGATGCACGGGTAATTGACCTGCATCGATCGCTTTTTCATACGCGTCCATCTCTTTGAAGTTTTGCACATAATGACGCACGCCCTCGCCGATGCTGGTCAGCCCGATACCGATCAGATCCGCCCCGCCTTTGGTCGTATAGCCTTGGAAATTGCGGTGCAATTCACCTTTTTCGATGGCTAAGAAAAGCTCATCATCGGGCTTGGCGAAGTGATCCATACCGATCATTTTATAGCCATTGGACTCTAAATAATCCATCGTGTAGCGCATAATGGCAAGCTTGACGCTAGGGTGAGGAAGTGTTGTTTCGTCGATCTTACGCATCGACTTTTTCATCCACGGCACGTGGGCGTAGTTAAAAACGGCTAAGCGGGTCGGATCTAAAGAGACCGCCAAACGAAGCGTCTCTTGAAAACTCTCAAACGTTTGATACGGAAGCCCGTAGATCAAGTCCATATTAATCGACTTAATACCCGCCTCTTTTGCCATTTTAACGGCATTTTGCGTCACGTCGTAGGGCTGAATGCGGTGGATGGCTTTTTGCACTTCGTCGTTAAAGTCTTGAACCCCGTAACTGATGCGATTAAACCCGTTACATGTCAAAACGTCGAGTTGCTCTTTCGTTAAAAAGCGCGGGTCGATCTCACAGCTAATCTCGGCATCTTTCGCAAAATTTTTGAAGTGTCGTTTAATCGCGCCGATGATGCGTTCTAACTGTTCTTTATTGAAAAACGTCGGCGTTCCGCCGCCAAAGTGCATCTGAATCACTTCGCGCGACGTGTCGAGGTGTTTGGAAAGCAGTTCCAACTCACGTTCTAAATAGTCGATGTAACGCTCTTTTTTATCCTCTTTACTCGTGTAAACAACGTTACAGCCGCAAAAATAACAGGCACTTCGGCAAAACGGAAGGTGAAAATACAAAGAGAGCTTTCGCTCTTTATCTTGGTTCGCCAAAACCTTTTCATAACTTTTACATGTAAAGCTCTCATGAAACTCCGGAGCGGTCGGATAACTCGTGTATCTGGGCCCCGCTTTGGAGTACTTGGCAAATTTTTCAAAATCAATCATAATCGTCCTTAGCGCGTCGTCGCGCTGATAATACTCGAGCCTTCCGGCAAATAGAGGTCTTTCAAATCCAAAAAGAGATTGGGGTGCTCTTTTTTGATCTTCGCGATTAAGACGTCAAAATCGATATTTTTCTTTTTGCTTCGATTGAGCTCGTCCATCGCTACGCTTAAAGCGTCGTGAAAGTCCAAAGGCAAATGCTTTAAAATGCTTTTTTCAAGCTTCAAGAAGAGGGCTTCTTGTTCGGCTTCTTTAAAATGCTCTATCATTTTACTCAGCGTCTCGATAGAGAGAAGCGCGTGAAGTTTATCGTGCTCGTCGTAAACCAACCACGGCTCTTTCGTGTTATCCCACGAACCGCTTTTCAGGCGCAATACTTTCGTCTCGCTCTCTTCGCTTGGAAGGATTTCCAAGACCGTCTGTTCTTTTTGTTTGGTCGGGCTTAAATTTTTAGAAATTTTTTCTATCATCTTAAACTCTTTTCGTCTGTTAAATTCCATCAGTCGTTTCTGTGCCTATCCAGCCACACCATGACCGCTTTTTGGGCGTGAAGGCGATTTTCCGCCTCGTCAAAAATCTCATCCGCATGCGCTTCGAAAACCTCTTCGCTCACTTCGTATCCGCGATACGCCGGTAAGCAGTGTAAAAACATCGCGTCTTTTGCCGCTAAGCTCATCATCGCATCATCGACCATATAACCTTGAAATGCCGCAATACGCGCCGCTTTTTCTGCCTCTTGTCCCATCGAAACCCACGTATCGGTCGTGACAACCGTAGCGCCTTGGATCGCCTCTTTAGGGTCGTTGCCGATGGTGATCACCGCACCGCTCTCTTTGGCAAAGCTAAGCGCATCGGCTAAAATAGTCGCATCGACTTCGTACCCTTTGGGGGTTGCGACGCGAAGTTCAAAGCCGAGCTTTGACGCCATCATCAGCCATGAATGGGTCATATTGTTGCCATCGCCCACATACGCGACGATGGGATGTTTATCGTGACCGTACTCTACCATCGTCATAAAATCCGCCATCAACTGCACCGGATGGTAACTGTCGCTCAGACCGCTAATGACGGGTACTTTAGAGTAGGCCGCAAACTCTTCTAAGGTGCTTTGCGCAAAGGTGCGTATCATGACCATATCCACCATGCGGCTAATGACACGCGCCGTGTCTTTCATAGGCTCACCGCGTCCGAGTTGCAAGTCATTGGAAGAGAGAAAAAGCCCTTTACCTCCAAGCTGATGAATGCCGACTTCAAAGCTCACGCGCGTTCGCGTACTGCTCTTTTCAAAAATCATACCGAGCGTTTGATTTTCAAGATAAGGCTTAAATTTTCCCTTTTTCGCTTGCTTTTTAATCTTAATCGCAAGGTCGATAATTTCCAAAATCTCTTCTTTGCTATAATCTTTCAGTGTTAAAAAATGGCGCATATTACTTTCTCCTTAATACTTCGGCGACTTCTTTGGCATGGTAACTGATGATGATGTCCGCACCCGCTCTCTTAAAGCCGATCATCGTCTCCATCATCACGCGTTCGTAATCGATGACGCACGCACGGCCGGCGGCTTTAAGCATCGCGTATTCGCCGCTGACGTTATAGACGCAAAGCGGCGTCGTAGTCGCTTCGCGCACGTCGCGGATAATGTCGAGGTAGGCAAGTGCCGGTTTGACCATCAAAATATCCGCACCTTGGGCTTCGTCTTCGATCGACTCGTTGATGGCTTCTCTTCGATTTGCCGGATCCATCTGATAGGTTTTACGATCGCCGAAGCTCGGAGCAGACTCCGCGACGTCGCGAAACGGTCCATAGTACGCACTCGCAAATTTGGTCGAATAACTCATAATCGGCAGGTTCATAAAACCCTCACTGTCCAGTGCTTCGCGCAAGGCTTCGATCATACCGTCCATCATGCCGGAGGGTGCGATCATATCCGCACCCGAGCGTGCATGTACGAGGGCTTGTTTGGCTAAGATTTCCAGCGTTGCGTCATTGTCGACGCTTTCGTGTTCCATGTCTAAAATGCCGCAATGTCCGTGGTCGGTAAATTCGCAAAAACAAAGATCGGTCACGACGAACATGTCGGGATAGGCTTTTTTGACCGCTTTAATCGCGCTGGCGATAATACCGTGATCACACAGTGCGTCGCTTCCGATACTGTCTTTAACATCGGGAATACCGAATAAGATAATCGAATTGAGCCCCAAAGCCCGTAACGTGCCGCACTCTTTGACGATTTCGTCGATGCTCATCTGATAAACGCCCGGCATCGAACCGATCTCTTTTTTAATGCCCTCGCCGCTTCGTGCAAACAGCGGGTAGATAAAATCGTCCGTATTGAGGCTTGTTTCGCGTACCAACGAACGAAGCGTCGCGTTCATCCTGAGTCTTCTAAATCTTTTAAACATTTTTTTGCCTTATCTTCGTTAGAATTATCGTCGCTTATAAAAAATAATGATTTTACCATAACTGGATTTAAAAAATATGAAAATCGAAATTTCCGAGGTTGCAAACCTTCCCTCTCGGTTTGGAAGCTTCAAAATTCAATCGTTTAAAGAGGGTATCAAAGAGCATTTAGTGATCTTCAAAGAGCCTTTGGGCACGATTCCTTTAGTCCGAATTCACAGCGAATGCCTCACGGGCGACACCATCGGAAGCCTCAAATGCGACTGCCGCGACCAACTCGAATACGCCCTCAAAGCTATCGAAAAAGAGGGCGGCATGGTCATTTATTTACGTCAAGAAGGACGTAATATCGGGCTTCTCAACAAAGTTAACGCTTATGCTTTGCAAGATAAAGGCTTTGATACCATCGAAGCCAATCATCAGCTCGGTTTTAAAGCCGACGAGCGCACCTACGAAATCGTCGAGTTTATCTTAAACCGTTTTAACGTCGCAAAAATCAGACTCTTAACCAACAACCCCAAAAAACTCGAAAGCCTCAAAGGGGTTGAAATCACGGAGCGCGTGCCCGTGATTATCGAGCCGAACGTTTTTAACGAAAAGTATTTAAAAACGAAAAAAGAGCAAATGGGACACCTCTTTTAGGAGAAGCCGTGATACGCGAAGCCGCCGTTCAAGATGCCGAAGTGTTGGAAAATCTCCTCGCGCAATTGGGTTATCCCGATACGGCAGTCTTTCTCAAAGAGCGCATTCAAACGCTCTTAAACCATCCCGACGCTTCTTTGGCGGTCTACGAAACCGACGGGCGCGTCGTCGCTTTGCTTTGTTTACATGTCATTCCGCAAATCGCCTTGCTCGGCTCGTTTTTACGCATTAGCTACTTTGTCGTCGACGAAACGATGCGTTCGACTCACATCGGCAGTGCCTTGGAAGCGTATGCTTTAGAGATCGCCCGAGAAAAAGGGTGTGATCGCATCGAAGTGCATTGCCATGAACGGCGTACGGACGCACACCGTTTTTACGCACGATGCGGCTACGTCGAATCGCCGAAATACTTTGTTAAAAACTTACATGTAAGGAGTGAAAATGCTGAAAGAATTTCGTGATTTTCTCGTCAAAGGAAACGTCGTCGATATGGCGGTCGGTTTTATTTTCGGAGCGGCGTTTGCGACCATCGTCAAATCGCTGGTCAGCAACGTGATTATGCCGCCGATCGGATTATTGCTCGGTAACGTCGATTTTTCGTCGCTCTTTATCGCGCTCGACGGCAAAAGCTACGCTTCTTTGAGCGAACTTGAAAAAGCAGGAGCTCCGGCGATCAAACTCGGCGTTTTTTTCAACGATCTCACTTCGTTTGTTATTTTGGGGTTTGTCATGTTTACGATGATCAAAGGCTACACGAAGATCGCACCTAAAAAAGTGCCCGACGCTACGACGAAAACCTGCCCCGAATGCGCGATGAACATTCCCGTCGCGGCCAAAAAATGCCCGCACTGTTTAAGCGAACAAGCCTGAGATTCACGTTCAAAAATCCTTACATGTTATTTTACATGTAAGGATTTTAAATTCGGCGTCAGGCTAACAGATTGGATTGCGCAAACTCCCAATTGACCAGATGTTTTAAGAAAATATCGAGATAGTCCGCACGTCTGTTTTGATAATCCAAATAATAGGCATGTTCCCACACGTCCGCCGTCAATAGAGCTTTTTGCGCATGCACCATCGGCGTATCGGCATTGGACGTTTTCGTCACTTTGAGCGTACCGTTTTCCAGCACGAGCCACGCCCAACCGCTTCCAAATTGCGTCGCGCCCGCACTTTTAAACGCTTCGACAAACGCTTCGTAACTCCCGAAATCTTCGTTGATCTTCGCAGCGATCGCACCGCTTGGCGCACCGCCGCCGCCTGATTTCATCGAATGCCAGTAAAACGTGTGATTCCATACTTGTGCCGCATTGTTGAAAATAGCCGCTTTTTCGGGCTTGTTCGCCGAAGATTTGATGATCTCTTCAAGCGGCGCGTCTGAGAGGTCGCTTCCAAGAATAAGGTTGTTTACGTTCGTAACATACGTCTGATGATGTTTTCCGTGATGAAAGCCTAGAGTATCGGCACTGATATAAGGTGCAAGCGCATGAGCTTCGTAAGGAAGCGTAGGTAAAGTAATCGCCATCGTAAACTCCTTGGTGTAAAATAATTGTCTCGTTCATTCTATCGCTTCTTACTAAAGGAATGTTAAAGCTACAAATTTAGTCTCTTAGTTACATTTTTTTATCAGTTGACTTTTGAAACTTTTTAGCTATAATTTTTTCGTACTTATATCTTAAAAGGAGTTGCGTATGAAACGAAGAGATGCTCTAAAAATAGGTGCGCTTGCCGCATTGGCGACGACGGTTGCGAGTGCTTACGACGAAAAATTAATCGTCAATAAACAAGCGATGAGCATTAAAGATCCGACAAACCCGACCGAAGCGGAACTCAAACACTCTCCCGAAATCACGATCGGTGCGGCGGATAAAAACGGCTTTGCTTTGGTGGAAGTCAACATCGGACAAAAAGGCGTTCTTCATCCAAGCGTCGAGAACCATTGGATTTACGAAATCACGCTTTTTGCGGACGGACACAAAGCGGCAACGGTTTCGCTTGAGCCCAAAACGTCTCGAGGCTATTTGGCAGCTCGTATCGATACGAAAAGCGTCAAAATGCTTTCCGCCGTCGCACGCTGTAATCTCCACGGCGACTATACGTCCTCTATCAGCGTCTCTTAAACTTTTTTATTTTAAGCTACTGCTTGGAACGTCGTGCTATCATTGTACGGTGTTCCATCAATTAACCCGTACAAACACGGTTGACGTACGTCAATGCATTTAGATTTCCGACATCAGTATAATCAAAGTTATGAAATAAATACGATTTTATACGAGGAGATAGAGCATGCGCCGCACCATTAAACTTCAATTAGTCTTTGTTTCGATCGTCGTCGGTATCGTCGCCCTGCTCATGGGTGTTAGAATGGCTATGACGACGCATGAAAAACTCTCCAATATTCAAAACCTTCAAAGTATCGTCTCTCTTTCGACGAGCATCAGCCTGCTGGTTCACGAAAGCCAAAAAGAAAGAGGAACGAGTGCGGGATATTTAGGCTCGTTAGGTAAAAAATTCGCCGACAAACTTCCTGCCCAACGCCAATTGACCGACCGAGAAAGGGAACGCTACCAAAAAGTGCTTCAAGCGATGGATTTGAGCTGTTTTCCGGCTTCTTTGGGCGAACAAATCCAAACGATCGATGCAATGCTTTCCAATTTGCAGAGCATTCGAAAACGCGTCGACGATTTTAAAATTAGTGCGGCGGAACAAGTCGATTTTTACACACTTTTAAACAAACATCTCTTAGACATCGTCACCTCTTCGGCCATGCTCTCGAATAACCCCGAAACAATCAAACAACTCAACGCCTACGCGAACTTTCTCAAAGCCAAAGAGCGTACGGGAATTGAAAGAGCCGTTTTGTCTAACACTTTTGCCGCCGATGCGTTTGCACCGAACATGTTTGTTAAACTGATTACCCTCGTCTCCGAACAAACATCGTATTTGGACGCTTTTTTAGGCACGGCTTCACCTGCTTCCATAACGTTTTACCGACAAACGATGCAATCGCCCGTCGTGAATGAAGTCGAAAAAATGCGCTCCATAGCAATCGGAAAAGCCGCTGAAGGACATTTCGGCGTCGATGCGACCGTGTGGTTTAACACGATCACCGATAAAATCAACCTCCTTAAAACCGTCGACGATTCTCTAGCTTCCGAAATCGAACAAACCCTCAACGCCTTGGAAGCCGCAACGTACCGTCACCTTTGGATCGAAGGTAGCGTGCTGATTTTAACCGCTTTGATCATTATCGTTTTATTATATGCCACGTTTAAAGACGTTTTACAAGCCATCACCGTTTCGGGCAAAAAATTGGAAAGTATCGCCTCCAACCTTGACCTTACCGAATCGCTTGCCTTAAAAAACGATAACGAAATTTCCGATACGATGAAACAAGTTCAAACTTTGATTTTAAATTTTAAAGCCTCGATCTCCAAAGCCCTAGAAACGTCCGATCAAAGCGTCGAAGCGAGCCATTCGTTAAACAGCGTTTCCGCCAATCTCGCCTCCAATATCGAAGAGCAAAATCGCTTTATTCATACGATCCAATCCGACATGCAACGCCTAAAAGCCAAAGAATTGGAGATGAAAGAGACCTCGTTTCAAACCTGTCAAGACCTTCAACAAACGCAAGACGTCCTCAATACGTTCGTCGGCAATATGCGTAGCGTCGTCGATCGTACGCAACAAAGTGCGCAAGAGCAGCATGCCCTTAGCTCTCAAGTCGAATCACTTTCGCAACAGGCATCGCAAATCAAAGAAGTTCTCGGCATTATCGACGATATTGCGGATCAAACCAACCTCTTAGCTTTAAACGCCGCCATCGAAGCCGCACGCGCGGGTGAGCACGGGCGCGGTTTTGCCGTCGTTGCCGATGAAGTTCGCAAACTTGCCGAACGTACGCAAGCTTCATTACTGGATATTAGCACGACGACCAACGTCATCGTCCAAACCATCGGAAGCGTTACAAAAGAGACCGAAAAGATTTCGCAATCGTTTTTCCACCTTTCGCAAGATACGAATCGACTTATCGGAGACTCTGAACGAACGTCTGAAACCTTACATCACACCATTGATATTTCACAAAAGCAAAGCCTCGAACATGCAAACGTAGCAAAAACCGTGGAAACGTTTATGCAACAAATAGACGACATCACGTCGCTTTCCGAGCATAACAATACCTTGGGCGAACGCGTGCAAGAGATTTCCGCCCACTTGCTTCAAAAAGCGCAAAACGCCAATATCGAACTGCATCGCTTTCGCATCCGTTAAACGATCTGCTTTGTTACATGTCGATCTTACGTAAAACGCTTTACGTAAGATCGACATGTAAACCTTCCTTAATCGCCCTTTAGATACGATATACTTTTACTATCTTTTTCTCAAAGGGCACGCAATGCTTCCGGAATATTTTGACTCACATGCCCAAACGTACGCGTCGCTTTTATTGCACTATAACCGTACGCACAATATTTCCGGAGCTAAAACGCACGAAGCGGTTATGAAAAACATTGAAGACAGTGTTTATCCTTTGCAATTTTTAGAGACATCTTCACTCCAAAGGGCAATCGATATAGGCACGGGAGCAGGCTTTCCGGGAATGGTTTTGGCGTTTGCGTTACCGCATGTTCATTTTACGCTTTTTGAGCCGATTGCGAAAAAAAGTGCTTTTTTACATTTAGTTAAAACGACGCTCGATCTTAAAAACGTTGACATCGCAACCGATCGCGTCGAGAAAGTAGCACCTTTCGAGGTCGACTTGATTAGTTCGCGCGCCGTGACTCAAACAAAAACGCTCGTTCGATTGTGCCGAAATTTTATTCGACCTTCGACAACCTTACTCTTTTACAAAGGCGAATTCGTCGAAGAAGAGATCAAAGGCTTGCCGAACTGTCGCGTGTACCAAAGAGAAAAACGTTATTATCTTGTGATGAAGGATGTCGATGTTGCTTAAAATCGCGCTTTTTTGCGCCGTTATCGTCTTAATTTATATCTTTTTTTTCAAAAATTCTCGAAAAGAAACCATTCAGAAAAACCGCGATGCGAAGAAATTAGAAGGCGAAACGATGGTGGAATGCCATGCGTGTTCAACGTTTATTAGCCATAAAGAAGCCATCATTAAAGACGGTGTTTTTTATTGCTCCAAAGAGTGTGCAAGGTTGACGTCATGATCATTTTAGGACATTCACTCATTCCCTATACGCCTTTTTACCGTATTGCCGATCAAGAAGCCCTCGTCCGCACGCCCTCAAACGCTATCGTGCTTTTTGAATTTGACGTGCCCTTGGCAAGCTACTGCTTCGCACAAAATCTCCCGTTTGCCCTCAACGTCAAAAACATTCAGGAACTGATGCTAGGTCATGCGCTTCATGCGTCGTATTTTGTCGTCGGAAAAGCGTTGGTATTGCAAGCGCAAAAAATTGCCGACGACTATCTCTTCGACGCTAAGATACTGTTAGCTTCAAGCGATGAGAACGACATCGAATTTGCCGCATTACACGGTATCGACGGTATTCTCTTTCCCGACGGAATCCGCGAGTAATCCATGCGCCGCGATCTCAACCTCTACGTTTTTGCAGCGATCGGGGCACTGACGTATTGGATATTGGACGCTTTTTCCAACGTCGTGCTTTACGGAAGCGCGTTGGGAGATGAGCTCTTATTGCGATCAGGTCATAGCGTCGCATGGATCAAAATAGCAATTTTTGCGCTGATTTTCTCGGCAATTTTATTTTCAGGACGTTTTAAGTTTCTTGCCAAAGAAGAAAAACGTGTCGAGCCTTTAGACGAGACGGAACAACTACAACACCTTTCCGACGTTTTACTCTCCTCACTCTCGACGAAACTCAATACGATCAAAGCTTTGGATATACTCGAAAAAAACTTATCCCTAGAAGCGACTATTCTGTTTTTATACGATAAAGAGAGCATGACGCTTTACAATGAAAATTCCTTTATCAAAGCGCACTTTCGTTCTAAAGAGATTCATCCGCTGCATACCAATCCCTACCAAAGCGAGATCGAAAAAATCGCGATTCAAATCTATACGAAGCGATCCGCATTTTCCAAAGAACATGTCACGATCGATAAACGACCTTTGACGCTTTTTACTTTTGAGATTAAAGAAGAACGTCACGAGAAAATTTTGGGAAGTTTAATGTTGGCAAGTTTCACACCCGAAATCGTCGAAGCCAACCTATCGTTGATTCGCCGTTTCCTTCAAATGCTAAGCTTCGCACTTTCCCTTTCGGCAAAAAAAGAACTACTGCAAAGTATGAATACGAGTTATGCCGGCGAGACGACGCAATACGATAAGACATTGGATATTTTTACCTATTTAAAACTTCAAGACGAAGTGCAACAAGAGTTTAAACGCCACAAACGCTACCATACGAATCTTACGCTCGTTTTAATTGAAATCAACGCCTTTAAAAATATCAGCAATATTTTTCCCGCAGCCGTCATCACGGGATTTAAAAGAGAATTGATTCAGTTGGTGAAGAAAAATACGCGCGATATCGACGTCTTTGCAAAATGGACCGACGATCGTTTTGCGCTTTTGTTACCCGAAGTCGACTTTAGAGCGGGATTGGGCGTCGCCAAAAAATTTCAAGCCTTATTGGCTCAAACGAAGTTTTCCCATATCGGTACCGTGAGTTGCAGTTTCGGCATTACCTCTTTAGCTCCCAAAGATACCTTATCGACGTTTAAAATGCGGGCGGAGAGCGCATTGAGCGTTGCCGCTACGCGCGAAGCAAGCGGCGCGATCGAGATCAAGCTTTTCGCGAGCTAAATCACGATGCGTTTTAACGAAGCGGAAAGCTTGGTCGTAATTTCGTAGCTGATAGTATGAAACTGTTTGGCAAGCGGCTCTGCGTCGTTGAACATACAGACTTTTTGAGCATCGCCTCCCACGCAAAAACTATCCATCGACATACGCCCTTTCGTCGCTTGCCCCTCTGCCATAAGCACGGGTTCAAACCCGTCGAAACGGAAAAAACCGTCTCCGTAGCCGATGTCGTACGTTGAGATCACTTCGTCTTCTTGCGCTTCGTAGATACCGCCGTAACCGACGCGTTCGCCTTTTTTAAGGATGCGCGTACTCAATTTCTCCGCCCATAACGCCATAACGGGTTTGAGATCGTACGTACCGATGCGCGGGTCGACCGGACTGTAACCGTACATCGCGATACCCGGACGTGCGAAATCGTCGTCGCCTAAGGAGTTTGAACGTAAAAGCCCCGCCGAGTTACAACAGTGAAAATGAATCTTGGGAAACGCATACATGTTAGCAATAGAGCGGATTTTTTCTTTCGCGCGTTCAAAATTGGCACGTTGCCAAAAAAACTCGCTCGTCAATTCGTCGGCACTGCGAAAGTGGGTAAAAACGCCTTTAAGAAGCAAACCTTTTCGAGCAATCAGCGCAAGGGCTTCTTCGATCATTTCTTCTTTAATGCCGTTTCGATGCATACCCGTATCGATGCTCAAATGAATTGCCGCTCCGGGAGGAAGCGCATGCAACGCTTCAAGCGAATGCGTCGCAAACGAAATGCTCGGATGCAGACTTTTATGCGTCGGATGATCGACTAAGACGAGAACTTCGTCGAACATCGGAGCGATGATTTTAGCTTCGTCGATTGTTTTAACGGCGGCACGCACGATACCGTATTCTTGGCATAAACGTGCCATCAATTTGACGTCGTGTCCGTAGGCGTTGTCTTTTAAAACCGCCATCAGTTTTTTCTTACCGCCGGCTTTATCGCTTAAAAGCGTGAGATTGTGAAAAAAATGTGCTTTATTAATCGTAATATACGCCATCGCTAATGCCTCAAGTCAAACGCTTTAACGACAAAACTTCTGATTTTGCGTGCTTGGTAATCGAGTTTGTAAAAGTGCTCGTAAACCGTTTTGGCATCTAAGGTAGGATGGTTTGAAAAGTCAAAACCGATACCCTTCTCGTCTTTAGGAATCGTCGCGTCCATATACGCCAAAAAAGCTTCGCGCGCCGCAATCAGCTTGGCTAATTCCTCTTCAATCTCTTCGTGTTCGTGCATCTTTCTTTCCTATTTTTCCGCCAATATCTGCATTTTATCGCCGACCATCTCTATATACAACTCTTTGTCGCCTTTGGAAGCGAAAGAGGGACTCTTATACGTTTGATAAAACGAAACTTTGAACAATTTGCGATCGTCTACGGTCGGATACGGTGAAATACTGATATTTTCAAAAAGGATCGTTTTGTTCTCTTTACGTGAAAAAATTTGCTGTTTCATCGCCGAAAATTTTGCTTTTCCCGAACCGTCCGATTTTTTGAAATCGTTGGAATAGAGATTGAGATAGGTCGTGATGTCGTTGACCTTCCAAGCCCGTTGCCATTTATAGACTTCGCTTAAAATCGTCGCAACTTGTTCACGCGTCATTTTAGGGACTTTCGATTCGCCGATAATGACGACCGCGCTTTGCGCGTTAATTTCCGTATCAAGGGTTAAGATAGCGTTGTTTTCCATAACCACGCACCCTTTGCTCAAATCGTCTCTGTCTTTTCCGTCGATCGGCATACCGTGAATCCAAATGCCGTCTCCCGTTTTATTGCGCAAGACGTCGAAAAGGTTGGGATAGGAGAGTGAAAACGCCAAAGGACCGTAAAATTGATTGGTCGGTTTGAAACGTTTGATGATTTCATACACGCCCACCGGCGTTTTAAGATCGCCGCGTTTGACTTTATCGCCGCCTTTACCCATAATAACGTCGTCATGAACGCGAACGAGATTTAAACCGTCGTCTTCGACATGGAAAACGTCACAGCGTTTTTTCTCTTTTTCACACACGACTAACGACTCGACGTCTTCGTAAAAACCGTAACTGACGTCCATTCCTTTCAGTTGTTTTAACCAATAATCGCGGGAAACCGACTCTTTCTCACTCGGCGTTTTAAATTTAACGAAACGTTTTTGACCCAATTTAACGGCCGGCTCTTTAGGCTCTTCTTTTTTAACTTCTTTAAACGGCTCTTTGACCTCTTTAATCTCTTTAACTTCCTTGACCTCATATTCTCGTTTTAAAAGCTCTTCGACGGCTTTAATACCTTTTGTTTTGTAAACGTAGTAAATATCGTCTGCCGTGATCGCGGCATACAAACCTAAAGAAAAAAGAGACAAAAAAACCAAATAGCGCATACGCAGTCCTCTAACTTTTGACAATTTTGGGTGCTATTGTATAAAAAAATCTCTTAAGCATCGCTCTTTTTTAGC
>Ga0114938_1001186_pt1 | contig 18265 bp, 17 predicted proteins | sample AshMeaBigSpring_FD_88675 | JGI IMG/M metagenome (GOLD analysis project Ga0114938, IMG submission 88675) | Groundwater microbial communities from Big Spring, Nevada to study Microbial Dark Matter (Phase II) - Ash Meadows Big Spring | ecosystem: Environmental > Aquatic > Deep subsurface >...
AAGACAATACGGTCCGAAGCCAGGTGGTGCACACGTTGCTCCGTCCAACCTGGGCAACAACAGAAGCTCACCGTGCCAGCGCGGCAAGTCAGTCAAGGCGCTCCAGGCTGCACCCGCCGCGAACACATCGGGGTACTTCGCCAACATCAGCGTGGCGATCTGCCCGCCCATGGAGTTGCCAACGGCGTAGATACGATTGGCGTCCTCAAAATAGGTGGCGCGCATGTAACCAATGGCATCAATGACGTCGTGCTGCGCGCCGATGTAACCGTAGTTGAACCTCCCGCTGGGCACCCCATCGACCGGAGCCCGTCCAATCATGTCGGGAGCGACAATGAGCCAATCACGCGCCTCGGCCTCGGTGGCCAATAAGTTGCAGATATCAAGGCCGGTCGCACCGCTGCCATGTAAGGCGACAAGCAGCGGGGCAACGTTGCCGGGCGAAGGTGTGGGCGTGGGGATGAAATAGGCAACAGTCTGGTTGCCGCCGCTAAAGGAGCTTGGCACAGACACGGTCGAACATGTGCTTGCGCCAGTGACAGTGTAAACATCCGGGCCGCTGCTACCCAACGCCGGACCTTGCGCCTGCACCGGCACTGAAGTCACCAGCAGGCTCGAAAGCAGGAAGGCGTAGCGCGTCAATCGCACGATAGATCTGCAAGACATGTACGCATCACTTTGGATCGGGCGGGAGGCGCGGCGATGCCTCGATGGCACGGATGGCGAAGCTCAGATGCCGATGAACTTCGTGGGTCAAAAAGATCAACTCCCAGTTGTACTCCACGCAATACTCGTGCACCGCCTCAATCACGCCGTAGCGAACCCGGTTGCGCCAGTTGCCGACCACATAATCGTGTCCGGCGATGATGCCGCCCGGTTTCACCTTGCTGCGGCCGAGGGCGAGTTCGCGAGCAGTGGTGGCATAGTCGTGGCTGGTGTCGATATAGATCCAGTCAAAGTACGCCTCAGCAAATTTCGCCAGTTCGGCGATTGATTGACCCGTGTGGATCGCCACCCGTCCGGCGTTGATTTCGTTCGCGAAGCGACGTTCGACGTTTGTTCGCTGATGACGATAGCGCGGGTCCTCCGCGACCCAGGCATCGATGAGGTGCAGACGGGCCGGTTGCGCAACGGTCAAAATGTCACTGGAGAAGTCGCCGGCTGCGACGCCCAGTTCGGCCACGACCCCGGCTTTTGGCAGGCAGGCGAGCATCGCGGCGCGGTTCGGCACCACCCGGAGATGAGCGAGATGCTCTGCGCGCAAATCGACATGTGGCAGCGCGGCTTCCGTCGCCTCGTGCTGGCGCAGGTCACCGATCCGAATCCGTTGCGCAACTTCGTCATATAGCCGCGCGCGCAGGGAAATTGGGACCAACTTCGAAAGTCGATCAAGCATAGGCACTCTCGCCTCGCATGCCATCCACAAAGCGATGTTTCAACGCGCGCAGCGGCCGGAGCCAACGGTTGAAGGTATAGCCGCCCGGCAAGTCAAAGGCTCGAAACACTTGCCATTGGGCGCGCCAGCGTTCCGGGCCGGGTGGCACCAAAGCTGCCAAACGGTAGTTGTGCACGGAAAAGAACCAGCGCCCATACTGGCGTATGGTCTCCGCTTGCGCCGGCGCCAGTGCACACATCGCGTCGAGTAGTTGCTGTGAGTCTTCACACCAGGCCCACACCAGCGCGCCACGTGCTCGCTGGGAGGCATGCACACGGTAACTGGCCTTAATCTCTTTCACATCGATCCGGCCAAAGCGAGCCGCAACTGTGAGCTCGGCGAGCGCGTCTTGAAACAAGTTATGGCGCGACCGAAAACCACCGATCTTAAGCAAATGAGCGGTGTTGAAAAGAGAATTGCACAAGTACATCGGCACCGAACGACTGGCCAGCCAGGCCAGCATGAAATCACCCATCGGCAGGCCGCCGGCTTCGTTGGGCACCTCGAGCAGCACGGCGCCATGCCCATCAATGCGACGCGCCCCAGTCCGGATCAGCCCGGCCGGGCCGCGCTCCCGAACAGCTCGCACACAGCTTTCGACGAAGTCGGCATCGATCAGGTCATCATCGTGCAGCAACAGAAAGTACTCGCCACGCGCCTGTTGTAATCCGAAGTTGAAATTGTCATTGGGCAACAGCCCGGGCTCGTGGCGAAAATAGCGCAGGCGCGGGTCAGCGACGCTCCGGACGTAGGCTTCAGTGTGATCGGGGGAACAGTTATCACACACTATGATATCCAAGTGAGGATAGGTCTGACCAAGCGCACAGCCTAGTGTTTCCCCAAGATAACCGCTGGCACGGTTGTAGGTTGGGATGGCAATCGTCACAAGTGGCAGGGTAGGCATATGCTTGAAAGTGTCCGCATCACATGTAGCGTGCGAGAAGGCGTTTGTACAAGGCTTCCAGGCGATCGTTCAGTAGGTCCGGGTCGAAGTGGGCGGCGTACTTGGCGCGGCCTGCCTCGGCCAAGCGTGGCCAGGCTGCCGGATGTTGAATCAGAAACTCAATTCGTCCGGACATGGCCATGACATCGCGTTCGGGTACGAGATAGCCCGTGATGCCATCCTCCACCAGTTCGGGAATCGCGCTGTGCCGCGTGGCAACAATGGGCAGCCCGCGACCGAGCGCCTCAATCACCACGGTCGGCGTGCCTTCCTGATCGCCGTCCGCCGCCGTGATGCTCGGCACAACGAGAACATCGGCCTGCGCCATATAGTTTGCCATTTCGGCCTGCGGCATATAGCCCAGAATACGAATTTTCTGTTCAGCCTCAAGTTCACGAATCAAGCCTTCAAGTTGTGCGCGCAGCGGCCCATCGCCGACGATGTTGTACTCGATCTCGGGGTATCGAGCCAAAAGCGCGGCGACCGCGCGAATCGCGTACTCCGCACCCTTCTTCTCGACCAGCCGGGCCACGGTCAGCAGCCGTCGATGGCCATTTGCACTTGCTAGCCTGACGCTGGGTGCGGCCTCGCCGTCCCTAATCTTGACGCTAACCGGTTGCAGGACAAGTTTGTTGGCAGGGCAACCCAGCGCTTTGAGTTGTCTAACCATCAACTGGCTGATGGCAAGCACGGCATCGCAGTGTTCGAACAGGCGCCGATAGACAGCGATCCCTTGTTGCTTGACGAAGCTGGTAACGTCGTAACCGTAAAACGTCGTGATGAGCGGCGCGCGCATGAGGCCGGCAGCTTTAAGCAGTGCGCCTTCGATGCCGCTCGGACCAAAGTGACAGTGAACGATATCCGCCTCCGCCAGGCCCCCCTCGGCAAAGCGCGCTACTCGAAACAATGCCCGCAGCGACATCGCCTCGCGCCCACAGCGGAACGGGTCGAGGCTGCCAATGAGCGCTGCTTGCCGCCGACCGCTGTGCGCCCTTCCGATGCGCCAGGCCGCACGCAGTCGGTCCGGCAGGGCTTCGGGCATTGTGTCAGACTCACGCTGGACGTAGTGTGTGCATTCATCTAACCGATAGCGCAAAACATCGCCATGCACCACCGTTTGGTCAGCGGTTCGGGCGTAAATCTCAACGGAATGCCCTCGGTCAATCAATCCGGTGATCTGGCTGAGGATGAAAGTCTCCGAGATGCTCGGAAACCGATTCATGACATGAGCGATTTTCATCGAAGGCCGCTACCATTCACAGCAGTCACATGCCCGCGAATGTCTATGGCGCCTATCATGGCGAGTTTACTTTTCGCCCGAGCGGTCAAATTGCGCTCGGAGCAATTGCCGCCAGGAAGCCGCCTGTTGGCGAATCTGTTGTGGCAAGGACGAGCGCACTGGCGGGTTGATGGGTTCCTGCACCATCTCCGGCCACAGCGCACAGATCATCTGAAAATAGAGAGCGTAGCCTGGTGCGCGCCGAGATGACTCGGGGGCCGCCAGCATCTCTATCAACAAGCTCCGGCAGTTGTAGGGTGTAAAGATATCGCGCCAGGCGCAGTCAAACTCGGCTTGACACATAGCCAGCCAACTGCCGGCGCGCTGTTCCCAGTAAAGCAAATCGAGGGGATGGTATCCGGGTAAACGGGGACAGTCCGCCCACCACACCGCCAGGGCCTTACGGGCAAAAGGATGATGGCTCATCCCAATAAGGTCACACAACGACTCCGGCGTCACCGATGCAGCAGGCACCGGATCGGAATGGTAGAAGCAACGTGCGATCTCCGAAGCGCTACCCGTCATAGCCACACGTGACAGTTGATAGTGATCGAAGAGCGCCTGCGCATCCGGTGCCCAGTGGGCGTGGGCCGCTGTCGCGCTTTGCCAATACGCTGCGCGAAACCCGGGACGCAGGTTTTCTCCGACAGGTACGATGGTGTGTGAAAGGCCGCCCGCCCGTGCCAAACGCGCAGCTATCTGTAGGTCTCGATTATCCGGGCGCATGCCGATCAACTGCACCGTGGTGGACTGAATGCGATCGGCTACCTCTCGGCTGGCGGCCAACACCAAGCGGCTATCCCAGCCCGCGGTCAGCGATAGCGACAACTCAAATCGTCGCGCAGCAGCTTGCACAAGTTGGCTCAGGCGGCGACTCGCACGCGGCACCACGACTTCGAGCGGGAGCGGGCTGAGGGCTTCGACAGGCCAAAAGCGCCGGCACTCACCGGTCTTTAAATCCAGAAAGTGATTGGGTAGCAGTCGTCGAATACCGGAATAGGGCGTACGGTCTCCTGGCCACCAATAGTCCGGCGCATCGAGAATGGCCGGCGAGGCGGCAAAGCTGAGCGCCTCCGGGTCGAACGCAAAGCCCAGGGCTTCAGCGAGTACGTGCGCCTGTGAAGCGCACCACACCGTGCCTTCGACCGGTGCGTACATGACTTGGCGTAAACCGGCGGCATCGGTGAACAGCCGCACCTCTCCATCCATCTCGGCAATCACACACCACCGCCCACCCAAAGGGCCAAGCCCGGCCATTAGAGCTGTCCAATCCGTAAACGTGCCCAACAACGTGCGCAGCACTTCGTAGTCGCTTAGGTCTGGCTTCTCTGAGTGGAGGGCAAAGCCAAGCAATGTCAACGCCCGCCCGCTCGAATTCGCTTGTGTGACTGCCAATGACGGATGCACGGTCAGCCGGCCGGCCCGGCCGGCCTCGACGCGCTGCCACCCCGGGAAGCGTGTGGCGAAATCCGGCCCGAGGGCAAATTGATTGCGATGCAGCGGAACGTCGGTCATACTCTGCGCTCGAGCACCGCATCAGTTGCGACCCAGGCGCCCGTGGCCTCATCCCACTGATGCACCACTCGCGCCGGCGCGCCAACCGCGATGCAACGGGCCGGAAGACTCCGTGTGACCACGCTGTTCGCACCAACGATGCTATGCTCGCCAATGGTGACCCCCGGCATGACAACGACGTTCTGCCCGATCCAGCATCCTCGCCGAATCACAATCGGCGCGATCTTGAAAATGGGTTGATACTTGTACGGCTCCTGAGCGGTCTCATAACCATGCAAACCGTCGGTGAGGTTAACATTAGTCGCAAACATCACATCATCTTCCACGGTTATTTCACGATGAGCGGCGATTTGCAAATCGCCGGTGGCAGTCACACGGTTTCCAATAACAATGCGCGAGTGGAATTGCTGTTGTTCGAGGGGTGGGCGCTCAGGGTTTTGCATCGGCGCGGCGGGGTAGCGGTGCAACGCAATCAACAGGCTTCCAGGGCCGAGCCAGACACCGTCACCGAGGAAGATCCGCTCCGGGTTAACCAATCGCCGGGGGAAGTCGATGCGCACATTGCGCGGTGTGTTGCCGAACCGTGGCAGCGTCGCCGTCGCGATGTCAGGCTGCATCTCTTGAATCAAGATACCCAACTGGAAGGCCAGGGGCCGCAACAATCGCTCAATCAACCCACGCGTCATTGCTCACTTCACAGAGCCAGCACGCGGTGACGCAAGCTGCCCTGCAAGCGTCCCACGCGGTAACCCATCTGCCACAGCCAACTCGCCCACTCCGACTTGCTGCGGATTCGGAATGCCTGTTTCAAGAGGTAACGCCAGATCGGCAGGCTGGAACGCCAGTCAACGGGGGGCATACCCAACGCCCGGTAGCGCTTGTACAGCCGAACGTTGTACTCGGCATAGCCACTGGCCTGACGATAGATGCCTTTGAGTGAATGGCGATAGCGCACATGCAGCACTGCGTCGGGCACGAACTCCAAGCGATAGCCACGGAGTTGTACCTTGAAACAGAAATCAGTATCGTGCAGCAACGGGAAGGCCTCATCGAAGCCGCCGACCTCCTGATGGATATAGCGCTTCACACCTAGCCCACCGCCGCCGGCATGCAACAGAAATGGCGGGTCATATTTTTGCAGTCCGTTGGCCTGAGGATTGCGATGAATAGCGCGCACCCACACTTCGTTCAACTTATCCGTATCGAAGCGACAGGCCACGAAATCGTGCAGCAGCAGCGCCTCGCCCATCGCCGCCACCCATCCGGGCGCTATCTCATCATCGGCGTCGCAAAACGCCAACGATTCGCCTCTAGCCTGCTCAGCGCCGGTATTGAGGGCATATGGCTGCCCTTGACGCGCCGAGGCGTCCACAAGGCGCAGATTGGAAAGGCGCGGGCGATAGTGTTCCACGATCTCCATGGAGCCATCGCTGGAACGGTTGTTGGCGATGACGAGCTCCCACGGGTGCGCCCACGTTTGCTGCGCCAGTGCCTCCAGTTGCGCCGCCAGGGTTGCTTCCGCGTTATAGACGGGCACCACGACACTCAACTTAACCTGCCGGTCGTCACTCACCTTACACCTCAAGTTGGGTTGGGCTCAATTGACGCATGAATTCGCGGTCACCGACCAGTTGCCAGTTCTCATAGTGCGGCCGGCCATTCCGCAACAACTCGGGCACAGTAACAAATCGATACTGTCCGTGAAACTCTTCGAGGATGGCCTGCACCAGCGCCAACAGTCGCGAGCGGTCGGCCTGACTCGGGTCGAGGGCATCAAACAACACGTCGTGCAACAGTAGGATGCTACCCGGCCGCATCTTCTCGGCCACACGGGCCAACATGAAATCTACGCTATGGTCGAGCCAGTCAATCGGCACCACGTCCCAGGCCACGACGTGGAAACCAAGCGAGGCGGCGTCGTAGCGTGTAAACAACGTTTGATGCCCATAGGGTGGGCGAAAGAACCGTGTTGCCAGCGGCCCAAGCGCCTCCATACCCAACCGCATTTGTCGTAAGCGCTGCGCGCGAGGCAGCATCGGTAGCGATGGATGGTCTTCCGTGTGGTGACCGACCACATGCCCGCCGTCAACCACCCGTCGCACCATATCAGGAAGGCGCCGCGCATTCCGGCCCAGCATGAAAAACGTGCCACGCGCCCCGGCCGCCTCCAACACCCCCAGCAGCGGCAATGTGCTAGCCGGGTCGGGGCCGTCATCAAATGTCAGCGCTGCCAACGGCTCGGTGGTGTTCACATGGGTGAGCGTGCCGAGCGCGCGCCGCACGATGAATCGCTCAATCCGGCTCCATGGGGTCATTTCAATTGGCCCGCCCGTATTCCCAATTCAACACGGGCGCCACGATGCCCATGCGTCCAGGGTTGAGCTTGTACCCAACCTCGGAGACGTCAAACGTCAACACACCTTCGTGGCGCTGAATAATCTTGATGTGTTCAATGAAGGACACCAGCGTCACGTTGTAGCGTCCTGGCTTCAGCAGCGGCGCAGCCACTTCTACCTGAGCGCGGTAGGTGCCGACCTCACGCACCTGCCCCCGCAGTTCGGGGCGGTCGGTATCAATCGTTTCGAACACCAGGTTGCCCTGAGTATCGAGGACCTGGCAGCACAGCGCCAAGTCGCGTGTTGGCATCAGCACCTTGTAGTTCACATCGATCTTGAACGGTCGATCAAAGTCGGTGAGCAGGGTGGGCCGACCGGCAGTGTCAAGCACTTGTGCGGAGGTGAACTGCACCTCGAGCCCGGCTGCGGGCGGCGCGGGATTCATCCATGTGGCGTGCCCGGTGGTGCCGGCCTGCAGATACTCCGAAACGACCTGGGTGGCCGGGCCAATTCGCTTGACACACCCGTCGGCCAACCAAACCGCGCGCTGGCAAAGTTGAGTGACCGCCGCCATGTTGTGGCTGACAAACAGGATTGTGCGGCCCTGCTCGCGCGCCACGCTGCCCATCTTGCCCAGGCACTTCCTTTGGAATTGGGCATCACCCACAGCCAGCACCTCATCCACCAACATGATCTCCGGTTCGAGATGCGCAGCCACGGCAAAGGCCAGACGCAAGTACATGCCGCTGGAGTAGTGTTTCACCGGCGTGTCAATGAAACGCGCGACTTCCGAGAACTCCACAATCTCACCGAACTTGCGCTCGATCTCGGCCCGGCGCATGCCCATGATGGCCCCATTGAGAAAGATGTTTTCGCGCCCGGTTAGTTCGGGGTGGAAGCCGGTACCGACCTCCAGCAGCGAACCGACACGGCCGTGGATATCGGCTCCGCCTTCGTCCGGCTCGGTGATGCGTGAGAGGATCTTGAGCAGCGTGCTCTTGCCGGCGCCATTGCGCCCGACAATGCCGACCACTTCGCCGTGGCCGACGTCAAACGAAACATCTCTGAGCGCCCAAAAAGCCTCGGTGAGGTCGGCCGCCGCAGTCGCCCGACCGCGCAGCAATTGCACTGCCCGGCGCACCGGCTTAGCGACGGTATTCACGATCACATCGCGCACCGAATCGGATGGCGCATTCGCGCTGCCGATGAAGTAGCGTTTGCCGAGGGAGTCGACGCGGATGGCCGAGGCGCTCATGACTACACCACATCGGCAAACGTCTTTTCGAGGCGTTTGAAGTAGTAGGCGCCACTGACCAAAAGGCTGAGCGCCACCGCGCTGGAGACGGCGATGATCGGGCCGGGAGCCGTCTCCGCGCCCAGAAGGGCCCAGCGGAAGCCTTCGACCACACCTACCATCGGGTTGAGACCATAGAGCGTGCGCCACGGCTCGCCCAACATACTGCTCGAGTAGGCAACCGGTGTGGCAAACATCCAAAATTGCGCGATGAACGGAACGGTGAAGCCCACGTCGCGGAACTGCACGCTCATCGCCGCCAGCCACAGCCCGACGCCCAGGGCTGTGACCAAAGCTAACAACAACAGAGCCGGCAGCCAGATGACGTTGATCGTCGGCCAAGTGCCGTAGTACACCATCATGCCCAACAGCACCACAAAGGCCAGCGCGAAATCCACGCCACCCGCCAGCACGCGCGAGATGGGCAGGGTGAGGCGCGGAAAGTAGATTTTCTTCAGCAGATTGGCGTTGCTGACCATTCCACTGGCCGCTTGTTGCAAGCCGTTGGAAAAAAACATCCACGGCACCAATGCGGCATAGCTGAAGAGTGGATACGGTATCCCATCAGACGGTACCTCGGCCAGCCGCCCAAAGAACAGGCTGAAGACCAACATAGTCAAAAAGGGTTGCAGGATCGCCCAAGCCGCGCCCAACACTGTTTGTTTGTAGCGAACCTTCACATCCCGCCACACAAAAAAATAGAGCAGCTCGCGATATTCCCACAGATCCCGCAAATGCAGCGCCGCCCAGCCGTGGCTGGGGCGGATGCGGACGATCGGCGGTTCGCTCCTCATTGGGCCAGTGGTGAGACCCACACTAGGTTTCGATATAGTTTCGTGCATGGCGGGAAGACGATATCCTAAAGGCATACGCGCGGACATGGGCCTAAGGTCACAGTCATCGAATTACATCTTGTGGAATGGCCTGATGTGCAAGTCCGTGACCTCGGCGGTTCGAGGAAGGGACAACGCGTTGACGACCGAGGCAGCCACATCGTCCGGCTGCATCAACCGTTCGGGCTCATAGGTTCGACCCTCCAGCGCCTGCACATGTGCCTGCATCGGACTGGCGGTGCGGCCCGGATACACACTCAACACGCGAATGCCATCGGCGTTGACTTCCTCGCGCAGACTATCGGCCAGCGCCTTGAGCGCATGTTTGCTAGCGGCGTAGGCGGCGACCTGGGTTCTGGCCGCCAGCCCAGCCGAGGAATTGATAAAGATGACTTGCCCACGGCTGGCTTTCAATTTCGACAGCAGCGCCTGCGTCAGCACGTACGGTGCGCGCACATTGACGCGATACTGCTGATCGAGTTCGGTCACCGGCGCATTCTCGATTCTGCCCATGGTGAAAACACCCGCGCTGTGAACGAGGATGTCTAGTCGGTCAGGGCCGGTGAAGAATTGGCAGAACTGCGCGAGCTGCCCGTCGTCCGCGAGGTCGGCCAGATGGGGCTGAATGGAGACACCGGCAGCCTGAGCGTACGCGGCAGTCTCGGCCAGCGCTTCGGCACGCCGCCCCACGAGATGGAGGTTCACACCCTGAGCAGCCAGCGCCACTGCCAGCGCGCGACCAATGCCGCTGCCAGCGCCAGTAATGACGGCCCATTGACCGCGGAGGCTTGCACTCATGCCTTCCCCAGTAGCTTAGCGTCGAGCAGGGCCGACACCGCGCGCTCGATGACTTCGAATGGCAAATCGGCGCGCTCAGCGATATCCAACAGCGTATGCTCGCCGTCGGAGTAGTTCAACACCCACAACAGCGCGAGTTGCAGTGCTTTCGCATCCGATTGGCCGCCCACCGAATCATAAAGGCCGCGTCGGCCCAATTGCGGCTCCCCTCTCGGGTACAGATTGCGAAAGCGATAGTTGCGTTCGAGCAAGTCAAAGATAGAGCGGCACTTGTGCCAGGAATCCGCCAGAGCCTTGGGCGTCACGAATTCGAGATTATCGGCGGAGGTATGGTATTGAGGATACTGCCCGAACGGGGTGCGCGAGAGGTTGCCAACCGGCAGATTGAACCCGGGTGAGCAGTATTGGCGTTCATCGTAGCCGTGCGGCGCGAAGTCACGCAGCGTGTGCAGCTCGCCGCTGCATTTGAGCACATGCGCCGCTGCCCGATCAATCTCCGCGTCGCCGCGCCGGCTGCGTTTGTACGTCAACCCACCGGCATCGCCTACGCCGGCGAGCACCAGCCCATGTTTGATTCGGCTTAGTGAGGCTTCGTTCCGTGCCAGCCACGTGATCGCACCGATGGTGCCGGGGACGAACAGAAATCGATAGGTGTAGCGATGCGGCCTATTAAGAAAGAAGCGCGCCAATGCCTGCGCCACGACGATCCCTGACAAATTGTCGTTCGCCATCGAGGGGTGACAGCAGTGTGTCGAGACCAATACCTCGTCGTCGCTCTCACCAGTCAGCACACACTCGCCATACGACAGATACCCATCGGTGAGAGTCGAGTCAATCACAACGTCGTATTTGCCGTCGCGGAGCGTCTGCAATTGATGGTGGCTGAGGCAAAATCCCCACGTTGCGTGGTAGTACGATGTGCGATACGGGATCCAGTCGGGGTGTTCGGCCAGGGAATGCAGATGCGGGCGCAAGTCGGCCAGCGACATTCGCTCACGCACCGGCGCACTGTAGTTGACGACATGCAGATTGTGGTCGCGGAAATCCACAATCCGCTGCCCGCTTGCCTCCGCGATGAACGCATCGTGGATGTTCCACTCTTTCGGCACCGTCCAGTCGAGCACCGGCGTGCCTGTAGCGACTTCGTGAATGGTCAAAGGGATTTCCTGCGCCAGGCGGCGCAGCGTTGCCCGTAGCCCCTCTCCGGTGATGGAGCGGCATAAGGGGTACAGCTCGACCATCAACCGGTACATCCCCTGTCCGGCGGCGAGCAGGTCGTGCTCAGGTGTTGCGGAAGTCATGGCGAGTCGTGCTGCCAGCGGCGGTGCATTATCCCGTAAAGTCAGGATATTGCGCGTCGCGCTCAGAAATCACAGCGGCCGGCTCCGGCCACACGATGCCAAAAGCGGGGTCGTCCCAACGTACACCGGTGGCGTGTTCGGTGCTGTAAAACGCGGACATGTGATAGAGCACTTCGGTGTCCTCGGCCAGGGTAAGGAAGCCGTGCGCAATATCGGCCGGCGGGATGTACAGTCCGCGTTGATCATCAGCCGTAAGCGTAACCGCCACGTGTTGCCGGAAGGTCGGCGAGTCAGACCGCAAATCCACCACCACATCCCAAATCGCGCCGCGCGTCACCCGCACCAGTTTGCCCTCGCTGCACGGCGCGCGCTGATAGTGCAACCCGCGTAGAGTGCCGCGCCGGCGATTGACAGAGATATTGAACTGTACCCACGCAAGCTGGATACCGGCGGTGGCCGCCTCGCGCTGACACCACGTCCGCGCGAAGAAACCTCGCTCATCTTCACGCCGCTCCACATCCACGATGAATACCCCGGGCAGCGCAGTGGCCGTAAGAATCATGAATACACGCGCACGTCCGGGATGAGGACGAGGAATTGGCCGTTCCATTCACGAATGAGGGCCATCTGTGCCATCACCTCCTCGCGGATATTCCACGGCAGGATGAGGACGTAGTCGGGCCGGGTCTCGGCGATTTTCTCTGGCGCGAAGATCGGAATATGCGTGCCCGGCAAGTACAGTCCTTGCTTGTGCGGGCTACGATCGACGGTGTACTCAATGAAATCGTCGCGCACACCGGCGTAATTGAGTAGCGTATTGCCTTTAGCCGGCGCACCATAACCGACGATAATTTTGCCCTCGGCTTTGGCTGCCAGCAGAAAGGCCAGCAATTTGAACTTCATCGTCTTGACTCGTTCGGCAAAGGCCAGATAGGGATCGAGCCGAGTCAGGCCAAGTTCGGCTTCGCGAGCGATCAGGTTAGCCAGCCGTTCGGTTGCCCTGTGGGGGCCGGTCCCAGCCTGTTGAGCGAACACGCGGAGTGAGCCGCCATGAGTGTCGAGTTCCTCGACATCGAACACGACCAACCCGTGATGGGCCAGAATTCGGCTGAAGGTGCCGAGCGAGTGATAGCAGAAGTGCTCGTGGTAGATCGTATCAAATTGATTGTGCTGCATCAACTGCAGCACGTGATGAAACTCGAACGTTACCACTCCTTCAGGCTTTAGTAGCAGCCGGAACCCGGCGACGAAGTCGTTGATATCAGGCACGTGAGCAACGACATTGTTGGCCGTCATCAAGTCCGCATGCAGACCCGCGGCCGCCAGTTCCCGTGCCGTCTGACGGCCAAAGAATTTCACTACCATCGGGATGTTTTTGGCGCGCGCGGCCTCGGCCACGTTCGCCGCCGGTTCCACTCCCAGTACCGGCACCTGTCGCTTCGCAAAGTATTGAAGCAGGTAACCGTCGTTCGCGGCGATTTCGACGACGCGGCTCGTTTCGCCCAGCCCAAAGCGCTCGATCATCGCGATGACATATTGCTCAGCATGGGCAAGCCACGAGTCAGAATACGACGAGAAATAGGCGTAATCACTGAAGATGTTAGCCGGGCTTTCAAACTCGGCGACTTGCACGAGCAGACAGGCCTCACACACATATGCGTGGAGCGGATAGAACGGCTCCATGCGATTGAGCTGGTCTGGTTTGAGGTAGGCATTGGCCAGTGGTGACATGCCCAGGTCGGCAAACGTGTACCGGAGCGGTGTATTGCAGAAGCGGCAACGCGCGGCTTGAGCCGCCACAAAGCCATTAGTTGTCGAACGAGAAGCAATGGCGAGCATAACGGCCCTTCAATTGCGCCAGAAAAAGTCGTCGTCAATCTGCTGGGTGCGGATGAGGTGCTGGAGTTGCTTGAGGCGGGTGTAGTTGCGGTGACTAAAGATCTCTGGCGACATGCCGATTTGTTCGAAGACGGCGCGCAACTGCTGGGTTCCGATCCGGGCCGTTCGGTGGCAGCGGAAATCCGGCAAATGCCGTTTGATCTTGTCAAATGACACGCGATAGCTGCGGTTGTCCTGATCCCCCGTTCGTAGAGTCAGGGCGCAACCCGGAAAGGTCTCGGCCACGATCTGGGCGATCTCGCGCACGCGATAGTTCTCGGCGCCGTCGCCAACGTTTAAGATTTGATTGTGGATTTTCTCGCGCGGGGCGGCCAAGGTGCAGGCAACTGCTTCGGCGATATCCAGAACATGAACCAACGGACGCCAGGGTGTACCGTCGCTCATGAGCTTAATTTCCTTCGTTGTCCAGGCCAACCCGCTCAGGTTATTGAGCACCACGTCGAAGCGCATCCGCGGCGAGGGACCATAAGCGGTGGCATTCCTTAGGAAGGTCGGCGAGAAATCAGCGCCGGCCAAGGCCTGCACATCCCGCTCGACCCTCACCTTGCACTTGGCGTACGCAGTTTGCGGGTTTGGCGCAGATTCCTCGGTCTTCAACTCATCGCCGCCGCCGACACCGTAGACGCTGCAGGACGAAGCGTAGACAAAGCGCGTGACACCTGCTTGCTGTGCGAGTTGGGCCAAACGCACGCTGCCATGATGATTGATTTTGTAGGTGATGTCAGGATTCAGTTCGCCCAGCGGATCGTTCGACAGTTCAGCTAAATGAACGACGGCATCGAAGCCCCGTAGGATGTCAACCGTAACATGGCGCAAGTCGAGGTTGAGCGTAGGAGGGAATTTGCACGCCCGCGCGCTGTAAAGCCAACCATCTCGATAGAAGCCAGTGTCCAGGCCGACGACGTCATGACCCCGTTCGCTCAAGAACGGCGCCAGCATGCAACCGATGTAACCATCATTGCCCGTCACCAAAACGCGCATAAGCAGTCTCCACTTTGAATTGAACTACCACACGCGCCACGGCGGCGTACCACTTTTCCACATTTCATCCAACACGACTTTGTCCCGCAGCGTGTCCATGTTTTGCCAGAAGCCGGAATGCCGATAGGCCGCCAATTGCCCGGCCCGCGCCAGGTTTGACATCGGCTCCAGTTCCCATACCGCACTATCCCCATCGATGTAATCCAGAACCCGGGGCTCCAGCACAAAAAAGCCGCCATTGATCCAGGCCCCATCACCCGTGGGCTTTTCGCGAAAGTGGTGGATGTGGGTCTGCTCAGCCTCCAGCGTGAAGCCGCCAAAACGCCCTGGCGGCTGCACGGCGGTGAGGGTGGCCAGCACACGCTGTTGGCGGTGAAACTCAATCAGCGCGGGGATATTTAGGTCGGTCAAACCGTCCCCGTAAGTGAGGCAAAATGCCTCGTCACCGATGAAACGCGCGATGCGTTTGATGCGCCCGCCCGTCATCGTGGCTTCACCTGTGTCCACCAACGTCACGCACCAGGGTTCGACACCGTTGGCGTGATACTCGACCCGTTTGTTCCGAAAGTCAAAGGTGACGTCAGCCCGACTCAGTTCGTAGCGCGCGAAGTATTCCTTGATGACATGCCCTTTGTAGCCGCAGCAAATGATGAAGTCATTCAGCCCATAAGCGGAGTAGATTTTCATGATGTGCCACAACATCGGGCGATCGCCGATTTCGACCATAGGCTTGGGGCGCACGGCGCTTTCTTCGCTGATACGTGTGCCGTAGCCACCGGCGAGGATGACAACTTTCATGTGAATTGTTCCGGAGACAGCCCTAGCGCGCGCCGAGGCCCTTCAACACGACAACGAATGTTTTGAGGATGATCTCGAAGTCAAGCGCCAGGCTCATATTCTCAATGTACTGGATGTCGTATTGGACGATCTGCTCCCACTCCAGGCTGCTGCGGCCATGGATCTGAGCCAGCCCGGTCAGGCCGGGCAGCACCTCCAGCCGTTCGTGCTGCCAGAGTTTATAGTGCTCGACCTCCGCCGACATGTTGGGCCGGGGCCCGACGATACTCATCTCGCCCTTGACGACGTTGATCAGTTGAGGCAGTTCGTCGAGGCTTGTCTTCCGCAGCAGCCCTCCGATGCGCGTGACGCGCGCCTGGGGCTTGAACACCGGCTTTCCGCCCGCGTCGGATTTGAGCTCGCCGGTGACGTACTTTTTCATGAATTCTTTCTGCGGCTGATCATCCTGCGTGTGCGGCATCGTGCGGAACTTGAACATCTTGAAGCGTTTACCGCCCTTGCCGATGCGCTCCTGCACGAAGATGATCGGCCCGGGAGAATCCCACCTGACCAGCAACGCGCAAAGCATCATCACCGGCACAATCACCGGGGCCGCCAAAACACAAATGACCAGGTCAATGACGCGTTTCGCCAGCAGCAAGTTGGGGCGGTCGTGAAAGAGGCGCGGACGCCCAATGACCTCCACCCCAGGGTAACCTTCGGGTTGGCCGGCGGTGGACTTGGGCCTAATGATCAGCCCGTCCATTGGGCGACTCCGTCAATGGCTGGGTATCGGCGGCCAGGCCAATCGGCCCGGCGGCGTTCCAGGGCAACAATTGGCCGCGCTCGACCCTGATCTCCTCCGACGCCTTGTCCACGAGCGCATCGAAGGTGGTCAAATCTTTCGAGAGCGTCGCCGTACCGATGTGGACCGAGACACCGACCCTGTCGGTGACGGCGCGCCGCACGCGCTTGATCAGCTCGGGCAGCTTCTCGGGCGCGGTCTCCGGCAGCAAGACCAGAAAGTGGTCATTACGCTTGGCGATGATGTTGTACTCTTCCAATTCATCGTAAAGCGCCTTGCTCACGCTCGCCAGCACATATTGTCGCACCATCGCCTGCTGCGCCTCGCGCACCATGCGGTCAAGTGACATTTCGACCGAGCTGTCATCGGCCCGGACGGCCATGACTGCCAGCGGGCGCTGATGCACACGGGCGCGCTTGACCTCGCGATACATTTCGCCCTGCCGGGAGCGGCGTTCGCCCAGTTGCCCGAGGGTGATGTTGATGACGGACAACTCGAATTCGGTCACACCGTCGCTCACCATCCGCGCGAGCACGATGGTGACCAGCAGGATGAAGACCTCGGTCAGCAGGATCGGAATATCCGCCAGACCGTAGCCGAGCCACAACTCGCAACTCAGGAAGACGCCGGTTGCCAGGGCAGCATAGATCCATAAATTGATCTTACGCAACTGCGGGGAAAGAAGGAGAGCGACGGCGGCCACCGGGACCAACACATAGGCCACTTGAGAGAGATTGGTAAAGCTGCTCAGGCGCTCAATGTTGTAGAACGCAAACAGCCACACAATCAACCCAGAGACCGGCAAACGAATCCGCTTCATTGTTCTCTTGTGGAAGAATATTTACACACCGATTGGGCAATGCGGATGCGCAAGCCTGACGCCCTGTCGGATACTGATTTGTCTCGCGCGGCCGCGATGACCCAGGGGGCGTTGTTACGCGAAAGCGAACCCACCCAACTTAGTTGATGGGACACCCTGAGTTGAGCTAACCATACAATCGTGCGCCTAACCTGTGAATAGCCCTAACGTACCGATACGCTGTCGGTATTTCTGCTTAGTGGCTCAGCCTGTGACTTTCTGCTACACTGCCGCCCATCCCGCCAACGATTCTCAAACATAGGGCGCAAGAGACATGGCCGCCACAATCGATCATGCCGTTCTGCTTGAGCACGACCGCCGTCAAATCCATCCCATCCACCACCCCAACCGGCACAAGGATCCGCTCATGGTCGAGCGGGCCGAGGGCGTGTGGCTGTATACGACCGATGGACGCCGAATCCTGGACGGCATGGCCGGTCTGTGGAATGTGAATATCGGCTATGGGCGCACCGAACTGGCCGAGGCGGCCCGCGATCCAATGGCGCGCATGGCCTTCACCTCCAATTTCGCCGGCATGACCAACGTGCCGTCCTCCGAATTGGCGCATAAGCTGTCCGGTTTCGCCCATCCCTCCCTCACCCATGTGCATTTCACCTCCGGCGGTTCGGAATCGAACGAGGCTGCCTTCAAAACGGCGCGCTATTTTTGGAAACGGCAGGGTAAGCCCGACAAGGCCAAAATCATCAGCCGGCGGCTGGCCTATCACGGCATCACGCTGGCGGCTACGTTTGCCACCGGCATCGAGCGCTACCATAAAATGTTTGGCCCGCCGCTTCCCGGGTTCAGCCACATCCCTGCCCCCAACCCATATCGATTCGACGGCGACCGGCGCGACGGGGAGACGGTGGGCCAGGCGGCGGCCCGCGCGCTCGAGGAGGCCATCCTCCGCGAAGGGCCGGAGACGGTCGCCGCCTTCATCGCCGAACCGGTGCAGGGCGTGGGCGGCGTCATCGTCCCGCCCGACGATTACTTCCCCCTCATCCGCGCCATCTGTGATAAGTATGAGGTGCTCCTGATCGCGGATGAAGTCATCACCGGCTTCGGGCGCACCGGCACGCTGTTCGGCCTACAGCAGTGGACTCTGCGGCCCGATATCCTCACCTTTGCCAAGGGCATCACCAGCGGCTACTTCCCGCTGGGAGGGATGATGGTGTCGGAGGCGATCATGGATGCGATCAACTCCGCGCCG
>Ga0114938_1001187_pt1 | contig 18256 bp, 16 predicted proteins | sample AshMeaBigSpring_FD_88675 | JGI IMG/M metagenome (GOLD analysis project Ga0114938, IMG submission 88675) | Groundwater microbial communities from Big Spring, Nevada to study Microbial Dark Matter (Phase II) - Ash Meadows Big Spring | ecosystem: Environmental > Aquatic > Deep subsurface >...
ATTATATGTTTTATAAAAGCTACAAAGTTGAGCTGTTGATGAGAATTGAACTCGCGACCTCTTCCTTACCAAGGAAGTGCTCTACCACTGAGCTACAACAGCAAACCGAAATTATCCATTTTAATTACTCGTCAAATTGGATAATTCCTGACGAGCGAAAGACGGGACTCAAACCCGCGACCCTCAGCTTGGAAGGCTAATGCTCTATCAACTGAGCTACTTTCGCAAAATCATTTACTATTTTTCATTTACTATCTACAATTAGTAAATTGTAAATGGTCAAATCGTAAATTTTGTGGGCAGTGAAGGATTCGAACCTCCGAAGTCGAAAGACAGCTGAGTTACAGTCAGCCCCAGTTGGCCACTTTGGTAACTGCCCAAATTATTTAAATTTTATCGTGTGAAAACCAATTTTGCAATTTAATTAGTCTTAAATTGCTGTTTTTGAACTTCAAAACCGCCGTTTTTATATTCTTAAAACTTAATTTTCACCCTTTTGAGCCTCTTGTCGGATTCGAACCAACGACCCCGAGATTACAAATCACGTGCTCTGGCCAACTGAGCTAAAGAGGCAATCGCTTGTATTTTTGATACTTAAGCTGTTTAAAAAGCCGCTTGAACTATCTCATTCAAACGGCTTGCAAATGTACGATTTTTTTTTGGACTACAAAATGTTTTGAGCAATTAATTTAGTTTTTAATTGCTTTTTCTTTGAATTTCTTTATTTGTTTCTCTAAAGCGTCTATTGTTAAGTCAGTTGCTTCTTCGAAAGAATCGCATGTTTTTGATGCGAAAAATTCAACATTTGGCCCTGTAACCTTAATTTCTGCTTCTTTGTTGGTTGCTGATTCTGGTTTTACTACCTTTAAATATACTTCTATGTTTAATATATCGTCAAAGAATCGTTCAAGTTTTGATAGTTTTTTTGAAATGTGTAATTCTAGCGCTTCTGTTGCATCAAAGTTGATGGATTGAATTCTAAGTTTCATAGAGACCTCCTTTTTTTAATTTGCCCTTGGATGGGCTTGTTTATATATATTGTATAACTCATCAAAGCTTGTGTGTGTGTAAATTTGCGTTGTTGCTAAACTACTGTGGCCTAAGAGCTCTTTTACGGCGTTAATGTCGGCTCCATTATTTAGTAGAGCAGTGGCAAATGAGTGTCGAAAAACATGTGGGCTTTTATGTGCCTGGTTTGTTATCTGGCTCATTGTGTCTACAACTGTTTTGTATATGTACTCAGGGTACATTGGTTTTCCTGTTTTTAAAGTAAATAGATTTGTGTGATTTTGCTGAATGTTTGCGTTTTTCAGTTGGATGAAGTTTTTTAATTCATCTGAAAATTGCTGATTAATTGGTATTATGCGTTGTTTGTTGCGTTTACCGGTAACTTTAATTGATAGATTAATGAAGTCAATAGCCTCCGTTTTTAAGAATGTTAGCTCGGAGCGGCGCATGCCGGTTAGAAATAACATTTTTAAAATGGTATGTTTTTGTGTCGTTTCAAAGTCTGAAGTTAAAAAAGTGTCGTTAAGAGCTACGTCTAGTTCTTCTTCTCTGAAAAACGTTGGGATCTGTTTTTTTGTTTTGGGTAAAACGATTTTTAACGTAGGGTTTTTAGTGCAAAGATTGTGCATGCGTAAGTATCTCCAGTATGTTTTGAGGGTAGATAATTTTCGTGCAATGCTCTTTGGGTTTGTTTTCGAGTTCATTAGTTCAATTATCCATTGTTGAATGTTTTCAGAACTAATCGAGTTGTAGTTAAAATTTGTTGTGTCTTGGTTTGTGAATTTTACGAATTGCGTTAAGTCGTTTTTATACGATACGACCGTATGGGAAGAGTAGTTCTTCTCGTATTGCAGATATTGTATAAATTCATTGATCATATTGTTTGTCAGTATAGAATACGAAAATAGCAATAAATTATTTGAAAAACAAGCGTTGAGGTGATTAATGTGATTTAATTTGTTTTGTAGGGTCTATAAACGACAAAACAGTATGAGAAAATACGAATATTTTCTCATACTGTGTATAAATTGCAGAAATTCTACGATAGTAGTGTTGTGCTATGTCTGCAATGAAATAAGAATAAATACATTCTGTTTTTTTTTTGTTTCAAAAACAGTACTGTTGTTCGATTTATTCTTCTCCTAATTGCATTTTTTGTACGTAAATAGCGTGCATTTTTTCTTCACGATTTACGATTGAAGGTTTATCGAAACATTGACGACGACGAAGTTCTTTAACTACGCCAGTTTTTTCAAATTTACGTTTGAATTTTTTTAATGCTCTCTCAATGTTTTCGCCTTCTTTTACAGGTACTACGATCATAATAATGAATTAATTAATATGTTTATTTTTACTATTCAAATTTGGACTGCAAAGATAGACATTCATTTTTAAATAACAAAACATTATTGGAAAAATATTGCAGTCTTTTTTTATTCTGATAATCAAGACCTTTTTACAGCGCTGCTAACAGTGTTTTTACTTTTTCGGAAATTAGTCTTCCTTCTGTTTTTCCAGCGAGCTGTTTTGACGCAATGCCCATCACTTTGCCCATGTCTTGTGGTCCTGTAGCTCCAACTTGTGCAATCACAGCTGCTATTGCAGTACTTAGTTCTTGGTCGGTCATTTGAGTTGGCAAGTACTTTTCAATTACAGCGGCTTCGGCTAATTCGTTCTCTGCTAGCTCAGGTCTGTTTTGCTCTGTGAAAATTTGAGCTGACTCTTTGCGTTGTTTTTGTAACTTCTGTAGTATTTTTATTGCTTGATCGTCGGGCAGGTTACCGTCGCCACCTTTAGCTGTTTTGGCTTCAATAAATTCCTTTTTTATGCCTCTTAGTGTTTCTAGGGCAACTTTGTCGCGTGCAAGCATGGCTGTTTTAATGTCAGCACTAATTTTGTCAAATAATTCGTTCATTGTTTATTTGCTTTTCATAAATTTACGTTTCCAAGCTGGAATGTTTTCCACCTTTTTAAGTTTGTTGTCATTTTCTAGATCATCGAGGGTGAAAACTGACATTTCTTCTTCTTCTTTTTTTATCGGCTCGTCGAGTTCAACTTCTACTTCAATATTGTCTTCGTCGAATTGAATCTCTGTTTTTGGGCTAGTTTTTTTCGATTCGCCGTAGTATTCTTCGATGGCTTTTTCCATTGGGTCAACTACTTCTTCTTTTTCGGCTTTAAAGCTTTGAAATGCATTTACTACACTTTGCAATGCATTTGTTTCGTTTTGTTGTTCGTTTTTTTGAAGTGTTTTAATGGCTGAAGCTGGCATTCCTGGAATATCGCTAACGCCGTATCCAGTGGCGATAATAGTTATTTTTACGTTATCACCCAGCGAGTCGTCGAATGTAGCACCCCAAATAACTTGTACGTTTTCGCCCACTTTATTCATAAAATCGTGAATTTGTTGAACTTCCTCCATTTTAATTTGGTTGGTTGTTGAACAATAAAGGCTCAATAGTACTTTGCTTGCTCCGCTTACATCGTTGGTGTTGAGTAGAGGTGAGTTGAGTGCGTCTTTTATGGCTTTCGTTATACGGTCGTCGCCTGATGCATATCCAGTATTCATTATGGCTACTTTACCATCCTTCATTATACTGTACACATCGGCAAAGTCGGTGTTTATATAGCCTGGTACGGTAATGATTTCGGCAATGCCTCGTGCAGCATTTGTAAGTACATCATCAGCCTTGGCAAAGGCATTTGAAAGTTCGAGGTCTGGATATATTTCTTTAAGCTTTTCGTTGTTAATAACTAGAATTGCATCAACATGTTGGCTAAGCTCAGCAACTCCTTCGAGAGCTTGTATTTTTTTCTGTTTTCCTTCGAAAGCAAAAGGTATGGTTACGATACCTACGGTAAGAATTTGTAGGTCGTGTGCTGCTTTGGCTACAACGGGTGAAGCGCCGGTACCTGTTCCACCACCCATGCCGGCGGTAATAAATACCATTTTTGTGTTATCTTTTAAAAGGCCTTGAATTTTTTCGATTGATTCTTCGGCTGCGCGCTTAGCTACTTTGGGATCGCCACCTGCACCTAGGCCAGCTGTAGTGTCGAGTCCAAGTTGAATTTTGTTGGGTACTGGCGATTTTACAAGCGCCTGATTGTCGGTGTTGCACACCACAAATGATACATCAGTAATGCCCTGACGATACATGTGGTTAACTGCATTGCCACCACCACCTCCAACGCCTATTACTTTAATAATTGAGGAGTCAATTACTGGCAAGTCTAACGGTAGACCATCATCTAAATATCCCATATTATTTATTTTAATGTCGATTCGTTATAAATCGACTGTGGTTAATTTTTTGTTTTTTTATTGCTAAATCAAATAAAATAAATTGTTGTCCAAGTTATTGTAACTTATTATCGTCTTCGAAAAAGGTTTTAAAGAGCTCGGTAGTTTTTGTTTTTAAACCAGTGCCTGGTAATTTTACAATTTTCTTTTTCTGGATCAACTTCTCGGTTTCAATAAGTGGGTGATGTTGTCTGTACTCGTGGTTAAGGAGTATAGTACCTACTAATTGAGCAAATACTGGTTTGTCGTATTTAGGATCTGTTTTGTCGACAAGCCATTCTGAATAGTTACCGTATCGCACTTTAAACCCAGTACGTTCGGTTATGTATTCTTTTATTCCATTGAGTTGGGAGCCACCACCCGTTAAAACGATTCCGTGAGATAAGTTTCCAGTATATGCCTCGATGGCATCAAATATCGGATTTAATATTTCGTCGAGCCTAGCCTCAATAGCCATCGCTAAAATTTTGGACGAAACTTTAATTTGTGGCTCATCAGGATTAATTGATGGGACAGCAATCATTATTTCGTCGATAACTTGCGTTTCGAGTGCTTTCCCAACTGCACATTTTAATCGTTCGGCATTTTTTTCGCTGATACCAAATTCTTGAATGTCTTTTGTAATTGTTTGGCTACCCAATGGTATAACTACCATTTGTTGGAGTGTTCCATTTTCAAAAATGGATAGGGTAGAGGTGAGGCCACCCAAGTTAAGTAATACACAACCTTCTTCTTTTTCGTGTTCGTCGAGTACAGCAGTTGCTAAAGCCTCAACGGCTAGGCATCGGTGTTCTACTGTTTTTCCTGTACGCTCAAGGCATCCCTCTAGTTTCTCGGCTATTAATTTATTGCCATAAACAATATTATATTTACCAATAATTTGTGTGCCTTGCTTGCCTACTGGCTCATCTAATTTCTGTCCGTCAATATCATACCAAAGTGGAAAAACATCGTAAATAGCTACATTTTCGCCCTTTATTTTGTTTTCAGCTTCAATGTTCATATCGGCAATAAGTTTTTCGGAAACAATTTTGGATGCACCTATAAAATGACTAACTGAAACTTGTATGTTTTTCATGCTTTTAGCACCGACACTTACCGATATATAGTCAATGTCTTTTAACCGAGCGCTGTTCTCGAGCATTCGAATAAGTTCATTTAATTTAAAGGCTGCTCCAGAGCTTTGCTCTACGATGCCATATTTAATATCGTCGGCAGGTTTTGTCTCGAGGCCTAAAATTCGAAGGAATCCGTTCTCCAGAACTTCGCCCGCCATAACAGAGATATGTGTACTGCCTAAATCTATTGCTACAAATTTGTTCTGAATCATATTTTTTTTAGCGCTATACTATCCTTAACTATTGCTGTATCTGGTTTGTGTACAATAATTGGTTTGGAGCCCGTTTTTGTACAAACTATTTGTCCGTGATATTGTAAATCTATTTTGCTGTATCGAGTCCAACCTACTACGTTTAACCCTTTTTCGTAAAGAGCCTGCAGATTCGATAATTTTTTTTCGAAGTTATCAAATTTCCCAAGCATGATAACGGCATTGCCTACGCGCGGAATTAGTTCCACTTTTAAGTCGTCGCGAATATAAATTTGCTCTATTTGAGCATTCCAAAACGTATCTTTTTCAAGGTAACTCACAAAGTCGTATATTTCGTTTGCAGCCATGTTTCGAAGCACTCTACCACTAACTACGGGTACATATACGGCGTAATTAAGCGATATTGGCATGATTTTTCGTTCCGAGTCGACATAGTAACTTTGATTGCCCGCAATCAAGTACTTGGGTGTTCGTTGTACAATGTCAACTACAACTTTGCCTGATGTTAGTTTGTAACACTCGGCATATCGAATCATATCATTTCGAAGAAGTTCTTTTTCAATGGCATCAGTCGAAATGTTTTGATACTTGTTGCCAATGGGGTTTAAGCCGCTGGCATCAATTATTTTTGCAATTTCGTATTCCGATATCAGTCTTATACCTGTTTTGTCATTCAAATTTACTTCCATTTCGGTGCAAATTTGTTTGCTGTCGGCATACGAGAATTCCCATATAACAAATCCTGTATATGCTATAATGATAGCGATACACAAGGTAAGTAGTATTTTGCTGATAACAGATCTTCTCATTTTAGTTTATTCTTTCCTTTAATTGTTTTTTAATTAATGGAACCATCTTGTCTATGTCGCCGGCTCCGAAAGTTACTAAAACATCCAAATCTCTATCTTTTAGCAAAGATAAGAGATTTTCTTTGCTACACAAAGTTTTGTTTTCGAGTTTAACATCGTTCAGTATTATATCAGAACTTACGCCCTCTATCGGTCGTTCACGTGCAGGGTAGATGTCTAAAAGTATTAACTCGTCGAGCATGGACAAGGCACTTGCAAATTCGCTTGCAAAATCACGTGTCCGAGTGTATAAGTGTGGTTGAAATATACCTGTAATTTTTCGGTCGGGGTATAATGCCTTGATCGACGAAATGCTGGCCTTTAACTCACTTGGGTGATGTGCGTAGTCGTCCATAAATACCAATTTATCCGATTTGTAAACGGTGTTGAAGCGTCTGGCTATACCCGAAAAGGATGAAATGCCTACGCGGATCTCGTCGGCAGTAACGCCATTGAGCCACGCAAGAGCCATGGCTGCCACGCTGTTCTCAATGTTAATAAGAACGGGCACACCTAAGCGCACGTCGGCAATTCTATCGGTAGGTGTTACAAAGTCAAAGCGTATTTCGCCGTTTGCTATTTTAATGTTTTCGGCATGAAAATCGCCACCATCATCCATTGAGTAAGTAAATAACTTGACTCCCTTTTGAAGTTGTGGTGTTACAGCTATCCCTTTTCGAATAATAAGTGCTCCCCCTGGGCTTATGAGCGATGTGAAATGTTCAAAGCTTTCGCGAAATGCTTCGGGTGTTTCGTAAATATCTAAATGGTCAGCATCTGCCGATGTGATAACGGCCATGTACGGATCGAGCTTGTGGAAGGAACGATCAAATTCATCGGCTTCGATAACGACATAGTTGCTATCTTTAGAGAGTAGTAAATTAGTGTTGTAATTGCTTGATATGCCACCTAGAAAGGCACTACAACTCACATGCGATTGATAAAGCAAGTGCGCAGTGATGGTTGAAGTGGTCGTTTTCCCATGTGTGCCAGCTACACAAACTCCTTTGCTTTGTCGGGTGATATCGCCTAAAACTTCTGCCCTTTTTTTGATAGTATAGTTGTTTTCTTTGAAGTAGGCTAGTTGAGGGTGCGTGCTAGGTACGGCAGGTGTAACAATTATCAGCGTGTTTTTTGCCGACAAATAAGTTGTGGGGATGAAATTAACCTCTTCGTTGTAGGTGATTTCAATTCCTTCGGCTGTTAAATCTTGTGTTAGTTTTGTTTCGGTACGATCGTAGCCAGCCACTTCAAAACCTCTTGTTTTAAAGTAACGTGCGAGGGCACTCATGCCAATTCCACCTATTCCTAAAAAATAATATCTATTGTACTTGTTCATGTTCTTTTTTCTAAAGCCTTATTTTCTCGGACGAATGATGTTGGCCACTTCGTCTACGATACGTTCGGCCGAGTTTTTTTCAGCAAGTTTTACGATGTTGTTACTTAATGTAGTAAGTTCTTCGTTGTTTTCAATGAGTTCAAGTGCACACTGAACTAACTTTTCTTTTGCGTCAATGTCTTTTACCATTACCGCTGCCTGATGGCGCACAAGTGCTAATGCATTTTGTGTTTGATGATCTTCGGCTACATTGGGCGATGGAACCAAAATCGATGGCTTGGCAAGTAGACAAAGTTCTGATATTGAACTTGCACCAGCGCGCGAAATTACCAAATCGGCAATCGCGTATGCATAATCCATACGCGATACAAAGTCTGTGACTATAAACGATTCTGAAATATAATTTTCAGCTGCTTTGCGGGCATCATCGATATAGAACTTGCCTGTCTGCCAGATCACTTGTATGTCTGCTTTGCTCAAAGCGGCTAATTCTGCAATTATACTTTGGTTAATAGTGCGTGCGCCTAAACTTCCGCCAACTATTAATAGCGTTTTTTTTGTTGCGTTAAAGTTGAAAAATTGGTATGCTTCAGTTGCTTTAGCGGCTACATTAAAAAGGTCCTGACGGACTGGATTCCCCGTTTTAATGATCTTATCAGCAGGGAAAAATTTATCCATATTGTCGTATGCTACACAAATTTTTGATGCTTTTTGGGCAAGAAGTTTGTTTGTGACTCCAGCATACGAGTTTTGTTCTTGCAGCAAAGTAGGCACCCCATAGCCATTTGCGGCTTTTAATAAGGGGCCACTGGCATATCCGCCAACACCTATGGCAATATCGGGTTTAAAGGTACGAATTATTTTCCGTGCTTTCAAAATACTCGTAATCAAGTTGAATATCACTTTTATATTGCGAAGCATGTTTTTACGATCAAAACCACTCACAGGCAAACCAACAATTTTATATCCAGCAGCAGGTACGCGTTCCATTTCCATGCGACCGAGTGCGCCAACAAAAAGGATTTCGGATTTAGGAAAGCGTTTTTTGAGTTCGTTGGCAATGCTTATGGCTGGAAAAATATGACCACCAGTGCCTCCACCGCTTACAATAAATCGATACAACTCTACATCCTTTTGGGTTGTTGGAGCTGTTTTGTTTTGCGTTTTGTTTTGAGTATCCATGTTTTATTGTACTTGTTTCGTAAAAATCATTCGTAATTTATTTCCAAAAGGAATTGTGGTTTATATCTCATCTAAGCTTACTGTGGGTATTTCTACTTTTTCTGATTCAACCATTTCGGTGTCGTCAGGATTATTCTCCTCTTTAATCTGACGTGTTACTCCTAAAATTACACCAAAATAGATGCATGTAATTAAAATAGAAGTACCCCCGCGACTAATCAGAGGTAGTGGTTGTCCAGTTACAGGGCCTAGGCTCGAGGCTACCGCCATGTTTACGAAGGCTTGAATTACAATCATGAGCGACAAACCAATTACTACTACTGCTGGAAATACCGTAGGACTTTGCGTTGCTATTCGGCCAGCTCGATAAAGTAAAATTAAATAGAGAATCATCACTATTATCCCCCCAAATAATCCTATTTCTTCAATGATAATAGCATATATAAAATCGGAATAGGCCTGTGGCAAATAATCGCGCTCAATACTATTGCCGGGCATTACGCCAAAAAATCCACCCCGTGCAATGGCTATTTTACCATGCTGAACTTGTAAGTTGTCGTCGGTAATGGCATATTTGTCTTCTTTTGTTTCGTCGGATACAAAAAACTTATCAATACGGCTGGTCCATGTGTAGGCGCGTTTAAAGGTTGATGGCATCGCTTCGCGCGGTATTGCTTTAATGGCACCATAGCCGACTATCACTGAGCCCAGGAGTATGGCTGCAATTACACCCAGTTTTTTCATTGATATTTTGCCAATAAACATCATTAAATACACTACTCCAAAAAGAATCCCTGCAGTAGAGAAATTCTCGATGAGAATGAGTGGCAATGTCAATCCGAGCATAATCAGTATGGCCGTAAAGTATTTTGTTTCGTCTTTTTTGGGGTCTTTTATGCGCGAAATAAAGTCGGCAGCTACAATAATTACCGATAGCTTGGCTAATTCGGAGGGCTGAAATTGTACGCCACCAATTACGAGCCAGCGTGTAGCATCGTTTTCGCTCTGACCTTTAAATTGTACAAGAACAAGCAAAAAGATAGAGAGTAGCAAGCCTACGTACGACATTAGTCGAATAAATCGATAAGGTACGAGGTGAACAAGTATGGCAATGAGTGCACCACCAGCTAAAAAACCTACATGTCGGAGTACAGGGGTTGTGTGGCTGGCTGCTTTATAGGCCAGTGTGCTCGATGCACTGTACATTTCAATAATTGAAACAACACAGAGCATAATAAATGCTATCCAAAGAGTAGCATCGCCACGTAGGTATTTTTTTAATAAACTATCCATGTTTTACAAGTTTCGTACGCAGTTTTTGAATTGGCGACCACGGTCTTCGTAGTTGTTAAAAAGGTCGAAGCTTGCGCAGCATGGCGATAGCAAAACGGTTTCGCCTGCTTTTGCCATTTTGTAGGCTTCGTTCACGGCTTCGTTCATTGATTTTACATCTACAATATTTTGAATCTTTCCATCAAAAAAATGGTGTAAGGGTGTGTTGTCAATACCCATAAATATCAAACCTGTAACTTTTTCTGTCACAAGGGCTTCAATTTCGCTGTAGTCATTGCCTTTGTCGGTGCCGCCCAAAATGAGTACGGTAGGTGTCTTTATGCTTTGTAGTGCATACCAGCACGAGTTAACGTTGGTGGCTTTCGAGTCGTTGATATAACGTACGTTGCGAACGGTTGCTACATATTCGAGTCGGTGCTCCACACCCTGAAAATCTTTGAGTGATTCGCGGATGCTCTCTTTTTTAACATCCAGTACGGTAGCTGTTAGGCCAGCAGCCATTGAATTGTAGGTGTTGTGTAAGCCTTGAATGGCTAGTTGTGATTGCGGCATAGCGAATAATGATTTTAGGGTTTTTATTATTAATTCGTCTTTTTCGATAAATGCTTTTGTTTTTTCGGTACGTTCGATGGCAAAAGGATACATGGTCGATTGAATGTTTCGTTTGGCAAGTTCGGCCTTTATTACAGGGTCGTTTTCCCAAAATATAAATGCATCCTCTTTTGTTTGGTTTTGCGTAATTCGGAATTTTGAATCTACGTAGTTTTGAAACTGATAATCGTATCGATCTAAGTGATCGGGCGTTATGTTAAGTAGTATGGCGATGTCTGCTTTAAATTGCGTCATGCCATCCAGTTGAAAGCTGCTAAGTTCAACCACATAATAATCAAAGTTCTCGGAGGCAACTTGCAAGGCCAAACTATTACCCACATTGCCTGCAAGCCCTACATTAAGTCCTGCATTTTTCAGAATGTGGTAGGTGAGCATGGTTGTTGTTGTTTTACCATTGCTGCCCGTAATACAAATCATTTTTGCTGATGTGTAACGACCAGCAAACTCAATTTCGGAAATAACAGGCGTTCCCTGAGCCACTAATTTTTTTATCAACGGGGCTTTATCAGGTATTCCAGGGCTTTTTATTACTTCCGTAGCATTGAGGATTTTCGCCTCGCTATGTTGTTTTTCCTCCCAAGATATGCCGTGTTCGTCGAGTAGGGCTTTGTAGTTTGGTTTTATCTCCGATAAGTCGGAAACAAAAACATCAAAGCCTTTTGCCTTAGCCAGAATAGCTGCACCTGCACCACTCTCGCCACCTCCTAAAATTACGATACGATCCATATTTCTTATATTATTCCCCTTAGGGATTAGGGATTTGTTTTTTATCTAATTTTCAATGTGATAATTGTAATTGCAGCCAGTATGATGCCTACAATCCAAAACCGAATAACGATTTTTGATTCGGGAAGTGCTTGTAGTGGACGTTGTAAATAAGCTTCAATGCCTGCATTTCCTGGTTTTTGGAAATGATGATGCAGTGGAGCCATTTTGAAAATTCGTCGTCCGGCGCCGTAACGCTTTTTAGTATATTTAAAATAACCTACCTGTAGCATTACCGATAGATTTTCGACAATGAAAACGCCACAAAGTATGGGTATTAAAAGCTCTTTGTGAATGGCAATAGCAAATACGGCAATGATACCACCAATGGTTAAGCTGCCTGTATCGCCCATAAAAACCTGTGCAGGAAATGAGTTGTACCACAAAAATCCAATAGTAGCACCAATAAATGCCCCTGCAAAAATCAATAATTCGCCTGTACCTGGTAAGTACATGATGTTCAGGTATCCTGCGTAGTTGACATTACCCGATACGTAGGCTAGTATACCCAAGGTTACGCCCATAATTGCCGAAGTGCCGGTCGCTAGTCCATCGAGGCCATCCGTCATGTTGGCGCCATTTGAAATGCCTGTAACAATAAAAATTACCACGAAAATAAACAAGATCCAGCCATAATCCTGTGCTTTATCGCCAGCCCATTGAAAGGCATCGGCATAATCTAAGTTGTTGTTTTTGAAAAATGGAATGGTCGTGTTGGTCGATTTAATATCGTGCGTGGCGTAGGTTACATTTTCTACGCGTGTATCTTTGCCTTTTATTTCGGTGTTTTCACGTATTACAATATCTGGACTTAGGTACATGATAAGTCCTACAATAAGTCCAAGGCCTACTTGTCCTACTATTTTAAATTTCCCTTTTAATCCTTCTTTATTCTTGCGAAACACCTTTATGTAATCGTCCAAAAAGCCAATAAGACCCAACCATACAGTGGTTATTACCATTAGTATAATGTAAATATTGTTGAGCGCGGCCAACAGTAGGGTTGGTATAAGTATGGCTATAATGATTATCACACCGCCCATTGTTGGTGTTCCTTTTTTGCTCATTTGACCTTCGAGACCCAAGTCGCGGATTGTTTCGCCAATTTGCTTTTTTTGTAAGTAGTCAATTATCCTACGACCAAACAATGTTGAAAGCAGAAGTGCTAAAATAAAAGCCAGTCCAGTACGGAAGGATATAAAGTTAAACATACCAGCTCCCGGTATGTCAAAATACTTATCTAAGTAAGTAAATAAGTGGTACAACATATTTTTTTATTTACAATTTGTTCATTTACAATTTACTATTTCGCTTACATCATCATCACTAATCACTAATCAAAAACATTTCCTCACTTCTTCTCTGTCGTCGAAATGGTGTTTTACGCCTTGAATAATCTGATAATCCTCATGACCTTTACCAGCTACTAGCACCACGTCGCCTGGCTGGGCAAGTGCACAAGCTGTTTTTATGGCTTCGCGACGATCAACAATGGTAAGGCTTTTATTTTTTTGTGTTACATCCAATCCAGCTACCATGTCGTTTAAAATATCTTGTGGCTCTTCGTTGCGTGGATTGTCGGAAGTTAATATCGCTTTCCAACTACCATCCACAGCTTCGCGTGCCATCATAGGGCGTTTGCCTTTGTCTCGGTTCCCGCCACATCCCACTACAGTTATCAATCGGCCATTGCCTTGTAGTATTTGGTTGATTGTGCTAATTACATTGTTCAATGCATCGGGTGTGTGGGCGTAATCCACTATGGCAGTATAGCCTTGTGGGGCTCTTAATGTTTCGAAACGTCCCGAAACTGATGAAAGCATGCTCAAAATGCGTAGTACTTCCAGCTCGTCCTGCTCAAGCAAAATAGCAGCGCCATAAACGGCTGATAAATTGCTGGCGTTAAATTTACCAATAAACGACACGTTCACTTCGCGGTCGTTCATGTCAAGCAACATCCCTTCGAAGCTGTGTTCTAGAATTTTGGTCTTGAAATCGGCCATGCCTCGAAGCGAATAGTTGTATTTGCGCGCTTTTGAGTTTTGAAGCATTACGGCTCCGTTTTTATCATCGGCATTGGTAAGTGCAAATGCTTCGCTCGATAAACCATCGAAGAAACCTTTTTTTGCTTTGAGGTAGTTTTCGAATGTTTGATGGTAGTCGATGTGGTCGCGTGTAATGTTCGTGAAAATGCCTCCATCAAATTCGAGTCCTGCTATTCGGTGTTGGTCTACGGCATGCGAACTCACTTCCATAAAGGCATACGTGCAACCAGCATCTACCATTTGAGCAAGAAGTTCGTTGAGTGCAAGCGCATCGGGAGTTGTGTGTGTCGCTTCTACTGCCATTTCGTTTACATAATTGCATACGGTTGAAAGTAGTCCTGCTTTGTAGCCTAACTCGCGAAAAAGTTGATACAATAAGGTGGCGATTGTTGTTTTACCATTGGTGCCCGTAACGCCAACTAATGTTAGTCTCGATGATGGCTCATTATACCAAGTTGATGCCATTGTGCCTAAGGCGATAGCCGTGTTTTTAACTAGGATATAGCAAATGTTGTTGTTAATGTTGGCGGGTAGTTGCTCGCAAACAATAGCCACAGCACCTTTTTCTATGGCCATGGGTATAAAATCATGTCCATCGGTTGCCGATCCATGAGTTGCAACAAACAAAGTTCCACTCGTTGTTTTACGTGAGTCGAATTGTATATTGTTTATTTCAATTGAGCTATCTCCATTTATTGAGATAACTGGGCTGTTTATTAGGATGTCTTTTAACAACATATGCTTGCTATTTATGTGTTTTTAGTCTAGTTCTATTTTAATTTGCTGGCCTCTATGAGCTCTAGTTCCAGCTGCTATATTTTGATGAATCACTTTCCCTCGTCCTTTAAATTGAACTTCTAGTCCGAGTTGGCCAAGTAGGAATAGTGCATCTTTAGCTCCCATTCCTTTTAAGTCGGGCACAAAGTTTTTGTTTACGGCAATGGGTTTAACCTCCATTTTTGTATCGCAGGCTTCTGTTTTTACCCAGTTGGCGCTGCCTGTGTTGATGTTCATTTTTATGCCAGCTAACACCGTTCTTAATGCTTTTGAGTAGCCATTTTTTGTTTCGGGGAAATAAGCAAAATGAAGCGTTGTGTCATTTTTTAAAATCTCAGGGGTTAAGTTTGATTTAAGCGACATCACTTCTTCGGCTATGCTTTTAAAAATTGATCCCGCCATTTTACCTCCAGATGGATATCCATTTTTAGGCTCACGCACCACAACGATGCAGGTGTAAAGCGGATCGTCGGCTGGGAAGTATCCGCAAAACGAAACTTGGTGACTTTTACCACCTGCTTTGTAGCCTGCTGCCCCTTTCGAAATTTGAGCAGTTCCGGTTTTGCCTGCTATACGTACAAATTTTGAATGAACATTTTTAGCTGTGCCCATTGGTGCTTCGAGAACACCCAACAATGTTTCGTGAACAATTTTTAGCGTTGATGGCTTACATATTGATTCGCGTATAACTTCCGTCTCAAAGTCTTTGATGTGTACGCCGTTACGCATTAATGCTTTAACAAAATAAGGCTTAACTAATTTCCCCTTGTTGGCTATGGCATTGTAAAATGCCAAGGTGTAAATTGGTGGTATCTGTGTTTCATAGCCTATCGACATCCAGGGAAGTGTTGTTTTTGACCAATAAGTCGCTTTGTCTTTCGGATGACGTACTTTGGGGCCAGCATTTCCAGGTATTTCGAGGTCGAACTTTTCGTTGAAGCCCATTTCGTATAATTTTTCTACATAGCCCGATGGATTGTCGCCCCAGGCGTTCACTACCGCCATCGATATGGCTACGTTAGACGAACCATGCATGGCTTCGGCAAGAGTGATGCTTCCAAAACCACCTTTTTTTGCGTTGTGATCCACCATGTTGCTGCCCGAAAAATCGTGTATTCCGTTTCCAGTGTGCATTACGTCCGTAATTTTTGCTTTGTCCTCGTCGAGCAGCGCAATAAGTGAGAATGTTTTGAATGTTGATCCGGGTTCTACCTGATCCGAAACAGCTCCATTTTTGTTTTCGGTAAACGACCCATCGGCATTTTGATACATGTTTACAATGGCTTTTACCTCGCCAGTTTTTACCTCCATCACTACAGCATAGCCCATCGAAGCATTGTAGGAGCGCAAACTATCGGTAAGTGCTTTTTCTACAATGTCTTGCATGTCAATGTCTATGGTCGAAAGAATGTCGGTGCCGTTAATAGGTTCCACCTGTACAGTCTGTTCGTAGCGGTTAGCCACTTTTTGGCGTATAGCTACACCAGGAGTTCCCAGTAATTCACGGTTGAAATAAAGTTCGAGACCATTTTTTCCACCCTTCGATTCTTCGGCATAAATATCACCAATTGTACGCGATGCCAATGAGCCAAATGGTTTCTCGCGACGCAACATCTCTTTGGTTATCAGCCCACTTTTAATTCGACCAAGGCGGAAAAGTGGCATTTTGCGTAATTCCTTCAGTTGTGAGTAAGTAATTCGTTTCGGGTAAAGTTGCAGTTCGCCCTTTTGTTCCCTGTAAGCGCGCTTCAGCAGCATTTTGTAATCATTCTCCGTTCTGTCGCCAAAGAAACGAGCCATGCAGCCTGCTAACGAATCCACTTTTTCTTTAAATAGTTTACCATCCTTTTCGCGCAATGCAGGAACGCGCGTATCCATATATATATAGTAAGTGGGGATCGTACTTGCCATTAGGCGACCATCGCTTGCAAAAATGTTGCCACGGTTCGGTTGGACAACGATATTTGTTTTTTTGCTTTTAGCGGCTACAGCCAGCCATTCGTCGCGCTCTGCAGTTTGTAAATATATGATGCGTGCTAGTACAAACGAGAAAAATAGTACTATTATAAAATAGACTATCCCAAATCGTAAAAGTATGCTGTCGCGCTTGCCTGCCATTTTTTGAAGTTAGAAGTTAGAAAATTGAAGATAATAATACTATTCGGTTTCTTCTGTGTTTTTACTATCAAGAACTACCGGTGGTGTATTTGGTTCCGAAAGTGTTAGTCCACGATCAATAATCATCTGTCGTATATTCGATTGGCGACTAATTTTCATCAACTCAGCCGATATCGTTAATGATTCATATTTCACATCCTGTATTTCTCGTTTTAATTTCAATGTGTTCGACAGTTGGCGTTCGCAGTAATAGCGATTGTCGATATACAGAAACGCCATTAACGCCAGCATAATAAGTAAAGGATACTGTTTCTGTAGAAATTTTTTCGTCAGAATGTTCCCGTTTATTATGTCGCGCCAGGTGCTCGATTTCAAATCGTTGAAATCCTCATTGCCCTTTATACCATCCGCTATTTTCTTTAACCAACTCACCTTGCTAATTACTATTTATTCATTTACTATTTACTATTTCTTTTCTTGACGCTTCATGTACGTCATATCCATTTTTTTTTATTCCTCAATTATCTTTGGGGTGCCCCTCGTACCTCGGGTCGGGCTTACAGTTTATCCCGGTAATTATCGGAGCTCTTGTCTCGCCGAAATACGGCGGCACGCCGCTGCAATCCCTCACCCACACAGCAGCCTTTCGGCCTGATGCATATTAATCACTAATCACTAATCACTTACTGCAAACTGTACACTGCAAACTCACCACTTCTTCGCCACTCTCAGCTTTGCACTTCTCGCTCTAGGGTTTCTGTTAATCTCTTCTTCGCTTGCAATTATAACCTTATTGTTCACTGGCTTCAATGGGGCAATCACATTTCCATAAAAGTCTTTTTCCAATTTTCCTTCAAAGTTTCCGCTTTTGAAAAAGTTTTTCACCAGCCTATCTTCGAGCGAATGATAGGTCAATATTGCCAATCGGCCTTCCGGATTGAGTACTTCTAGGCTTTGTTTTAACAGCGTTTCGAGCACATCCATTTCGTTGTTCACTTCTATGCGCAAAGCCTGAAACACGCGTGCCATGTCTTTTTTCTCTTTCTCGCGACCAAAATATGGCTTCAGTATTTCGATAAACTGAAATATTCGTTCTATAGGCTCTTTCGATCTGCTCTGTGCAATGGTACGCGCTATTTTACGAGAGTTATGCAATTCGCCATACAGGTAAAAAACATCAGCCAATTGCTCCTCGGTGTAGGTGTTGAGTATGCTGGCGGCCGTAACTTTCGAAGCTGTGTTCATGCGCATATCCAATGCTCCATCAAAACGGAACGAGAAACCGCGGTCGGCTTCGTCGAAGTGATGCGACGAAACGCCCAAATCTCCTAAAATACCATCCACTTTATCTATCTGATGATATTGAAGAAAGTTTTTGAGATATCTGAAGTTGCTGCGCACAAACGTAAAACGCTTATCATCAATAATGTTGTTTATAGCATCCAGGTCTTGATCGAATCCAAAGAGTCGGCCATTTTTTCCCAAATGCTTCAGTATTTCACGAGAGTGACCGCCGCCACCAAAAGTAACGTCGACGTAAATGCCGTCGGGCTTGATGTCTAGTCCCTCAATTGTTTCGTGTAGTAGTGCTGGTATGTGATATGCTTGTTCTGTCATTTTTTTATCATTTTATTTTTC
>Ga0114938_1001188_pt1 | contig 18208 bp, 16 predicted proteins | sample AshMeaBigSpring_FD_88675 | JGI IMG/M metagenome (GOLD analysis project Ga0114938, IMG submission 88675) | Groundwater microbial communities from Big Spring, Nevada to study Microbial Dark Matter (Phase II) - Ash Meadows Big Spring | ecosystem: Environmental > Aquatic > Deep subsurface >...
CCCCCTCGATGCGACCGACGACGCGGCCGGCGCCGCGCCCGAATCCCTCCAACAGGCGCTCGCCGAGGCGCAGGTCAGGGCCGGGGAGCACTGGAACAACTACCTGCGCGCCGTCGCGGAAACTGAGAACGTCCGAAAGCGAGCCCAGCGCGACATCGAGTCGGCCAGTCGGTATGCGGTCGAGCGCTTTGCCTCCGACCTGCTCGAGGTCCGCGACAGCCTCGAGCTGGGCCTGCAGTCGCGCGCCAGCGCCGACCCGGCCCGACTGGTCGAAGGCATCGAGGCAACGCTGCGGCTGGTCACCCGCGCCTTCGACAAGGCCGGGGTGAGTGTCCTGGACCCGGTCGGCGAGACCTTCAATCCGGAGTTCCACGAAGCGATGGCCACCCAGCCCACGGCGGAGCAACAGCCGGGCACCGTCCTGGCCGTCGTCCAGAAGGGCTACGTCCTCAACGGCCGCCTGCTTCGACCCGCGCGGGTGCTCGTCGCCCGCGAACCGGATGTCCCAGGGACCGACCCGGGGGCTAATTGACTTGAATCCCCGCCGCCGGCCCCCACCTAGGCGGTCAACGAATTTCTGATTGGACGGAGTTCCATCCATGGCAAGAGTCATCGGCATCGACCTGGGTACCACCAACTCCTGTGTCGCGATCATGGACGGCGGCAAGCCGCGCGTGATCGAGAACAGCGAGGGCGACCGCACCACCCCCTCCATCGTCGCCTTCACCAAGGACGACGAGGTGCTGGTCGGGCAGTCCGCCAAGCGCCAGGCGGTCACCAACCCGCAGAACACCCTCTACGCGATCAAGCGCCTGATCGGCCGCCGCTACGACGACAAGGTCGTGCAGAAGGACGTCGACATGGTGCCCTACAAGATCGCCAAGGCGGACAACGGCGACGCATGGGTCGAGGTGCACGGCAAGAAGATGGCGCCGCCCGAGATCTCGGCGCGCGTGCTCATGAAGATGAAGAAGACCGCCGAGGACTTCCTCGGCGAGCCGGTCACCGAGGCGGTGATCACGGTGCCGGCGTACTTCAACGACTCGCAGCGCCAGGCGACCAAGGATGCGGGCCAGATCGCGGGCCTGACCGTCAAGCGCATCATCAACGAGCCCACCGCGGCGGCGCTGGCCTATGGCCTCGACAAGTCGGGCGGCGACCGCAAGGTCGCCGTGTACGACCTCGGCGGCGGAACGTTCGACATCTCGATCATCGAGTTCGCGGACGTGGACGGCGAGCGCCAGTTCGAGGTGCTGTCCACCAACGGCGACACGTTCCTCGGCGGCGAGGACTTCGACAAGCGCGTCATCGACTACCTGGCGGCCGAGTTCGAGAAGGAGTCGGGCGTGGACGTGCGTCGCGACCCGCTCGCGATGCAGCGCCTGAAGGAAGCCGCCGAGAAGGCCAAGATCGAGCTGTCGTCGAGCCAGCAGACCGAGGTCAACCTGCCGTACATCACGGCCGACGCCTCGGGCCCGAAGCACCTGGCGATGAAGCTCACGCGCGCCAAGCTCGAGTCGCTGGTCGAGGATCTCGTGCAGAAGACCGTCGGTCCCTGCCGCACCGCGCTCAAGGACGCGGGCCTCTCGATCAACGACGTGGCCGAGGTGATCCTGGTCGGCGGCCAGACGCGCATGCCGCTGGTGCAGAAGGTCGTCAAGGAGTTCTTCGGCAAGGAGCCTCGCAAGGACGTCAACCCGGACGAGGCCGTGGCGGTCGGCGCGGCAGTGCAGGCGGGCGTGCTCACCGGCGAGGTGAAGGACGTGCTGCTGCTCGACGTCACCCCGCTGTCGCTCGGCATCGAGACCCTGGGCAGCGTGATGACCAAACTGATCGAGAAGAACACCACGATCCCGACCAAGGCGACGCAGGTGTTCTCCACGGCCGACGACAACCAGACGGCCGTGACCATTCACGTCCTGCAGGGCGAGCGAGACCGTGCGACGGACAACAAGTCGCTCGGCCGCTTCGACCTCTCGGACATCCCGCCGGCGCCTCGCGGCATGCCGCAGATCGAGGTCACGTTCGACATCGACGCGAACGGCATCCTGAACGTGTCGGCCAAGGACAAGGCCACCGGCAAGGAGCAGAAGATCGTCATCAAGGCCTCGAGCGGCCTCACCGAGGACGAGATCAAGCGCATGGTGCGCGATGCCGAGGCGCACGCCGAAGAGGACAAGAAGTTCCGCGAGCTCGCGGAGACGCGCAACCGTGCCGACCAGCTGGTGCACGCCACGGAGAAGGCGCTCAAGGACCTCGGCGACAAGGTGTCGGCGGAGGATCGCGCCAAGACCGAGTCGGCGATCTCCGACCTGAAGGCCGTCCTCAAGGGCGACGACAAGGACGTGATCGAGACGAAGGCCCGGGCCCTCGCCGAAGCGTCGGCGGCCGTGGCGCAGCAGGCGTACGCGAGCGCGCAGTCGGCCGGGCAGGCGGGTGCGGGCACCGCGGGTGGCGGCGCGACCGGCGGCAAGGACGACGTGCTCGATGCCGAGTTCGAGGAAGTGAAGGACAAGGATGGCAAGGCCTCCTGAGCAACGAGCAGGTATGCTTGAGTGACTGAATCACCGCCGCGGGATTCATCCCCCGCGGCGGTTCTTCATTCGAGACCCGCAGAGCCCGCACGCCCACACCGACCGCACCCGGCATGTCGAAGCGCGATTACTACCAGGTCCTCGACGTGCCCCGCACGGCATCCGAGGCCGACATCAAGAAGGCCTACCGGCGCCTCGCGATGAAGTACCACCCGGACCGCAACCCGGGGGATCACGAGGCCGAGGAGCGGTTCAAGGAGGCCAAGGAAGCCTACGAGACGCTCACCGACGCGCAGAAGCGCGCCGCCTACGACCAGTTCGGGCACGCCGGCGTCGACGGCATGCGCGGCGGCGGCGGGGGCGGCTTCGACCCGCGCGATGCGTTCGGGGACATCTTCGGCGACGTGTTCGGCGACATCTTCGGCGGCGGGCGCCGTGGCCGCTCGCAGGTCTTCCGTGGCGCCGACCTGCGCTACGAGCTCGAGCTCGACCTCGAGCAGGCCGTGTTCGGCGACACCGCGAGCATCGAGTTCGCGACGCTCGCGGAGTGCGACGAGTGCTCGGGCAGCGGCGCGGCGGCGGGATCGAAGCCCGAGGCCTGCGACACTTGCCGCGGCGCGGGCCAGGTGCGCATGCAGCAGGGCTTCTTCACGGTCCAGCAGACGTGCCCGCGTTGCCACGGCCGCGGCCAGGTCGTGAGCCAGCCCTGCGGGAAGTGCCGCGGACAGGGTCGGCTGCGCAAGCAGAAGACCCTCTCGGTCAAGGTTCCTGCGGGCGTCGACACCGGCGACCGCATCCGCCTGTCGGGCGAAGGCGAGGCAGGGCGCAACGGCGGGCCCGCCGGCGACCTGTACGTCGAGGTCCGCGTTCGCGAGCACGCCATCTTCGAGCGCGACGGGGCGCACCTCTCATGCGAGGTACCGGTGAGCATCGCCCGCGCGGCGCTCGGGGGGACGATCGAGGTGCCGACGCTCGACGGCACCGCCACCATCAAGGTGCCGCCCGAGACGCAGTCGGGGCGCGTGTTCCGCCTGCGCGAGAAGGGCATCAAGCCGGTGCGCGGCGGCCCCACGGGCGACCTGTTCTGCCGCGTCGTGGTCGAGACGCCCGTCAACCTCACGCGCGAGCAGAAGGAACTGCTGCAGACGTTCGAGGACTCGCTGCAGAGCTCGGGGAAGCGCCATCACCCGCGCGAGGAGAGCTGGCTCGATGGCGTGAAGCGCTTCTTCGCGAGCCTCGGGGAGTGACTGCGCCATGCTGAACGTCGCGATGCTCGGCGCCACCGGGCGCATGGGGCGGACGATCATTCCGCTCGTGGCGGCGAGCGCCGACCTGCGCCTGAGCGGCGCGCTGGCCGCGGCCGACGACGCGCACGTCGGTCGCGACGTCGGCGCCGTGGCGGGCACGGCGCCGTTGGCGGTGAGCATCGCCAGCGATCCTGCGCGCGCCCTCGAAGGCGCGCAGGTCGCCATCGACTTCACCCTGCCGGCGGCGTCGCTCGATCACGCCCGCCACTGCCTGCAGCGCGGGATCCCGCTGGTGATCGGCACCACGGGCCACGACGACCGGGCGCGCGCCGAGATCGCCACGATCGCCGCGCGCCTGCCGGTGGTCATGGCGCCCAACATGAGCCTCGGCGTGAACCTGCTGTTCAAGCTGGCCGAGTTGGGCGCCCGGGCGCTCGATGCCGAATACGACATCGAGATCTTCGAGGCGCACCACCGGCACAAGGTGGACGCCCCGAGCGGGACCGCCCTCGGGCTGGGCCATGCGGTCGCCCGCGGCCGCGGCACGACCCTCGAGCAGGTGGCCGAGTACGCCCGCCACGGGGCGACCGGTCCGCGCCGCAAGGGCACGGTGGGCTTCAGCGTGATGCGCGGCGGCGAGGTCGTGGGCGATCACCGGGTGTTCTTCGCCGGTCCCGGCGAGCAGATCGAGCTGGCCCACCACGCCCAGGACCGCTCCGGCTTCGCCCGCGGCGCCCTGGTGGCCGCCCGGTGGCTGGTCGACCGGCCGGCCGGGCTGTACTCGATGGCGGACGTGCTGGGGCTGTAGAGCGCTTCCAGCGAAGCGGAATCAAATGGCGCGGCCCGTCGGGGTCGCGTAGACTTCTGCACTTAGCCCGTGAAGCAAAGCACAGACGGGGTGAGCGACCGCTCATCCCGCCAGTGGCTGCACGCGCGAAATGCGCCCGAATGCTGGTTTCGGGCCCGTGCCCCGGAGGATACGACCGTGACGACACCCGCTGTTCTGGCTCTCGAGGACGGCACCGTGTTTCGCGGAGCGGCCATCGGGGCCGAAGGCACGGCGACCGGCGAGGTGGTGTTCAACACCGCCATGACGGGCTATCAGGAGATCCTGACCGATCCGTCCTATTCGCGACAGGTCGTCACCCTGACGTACCCGCACATCGGCAACACCGGGACCAATCCCGAGGACCTTGAGTCGAACGGCATCCATGCCGCGGGGCTCGTGATCCGCGACCTGCCGCTGCTGCACTCGAACTGGCGCGCGACGGAGTCCCTGCCCGAGTTCCTGAAGCGGGGCGGAATCGTGGCCATCGCCGACGTCGACACCCGGCAGCTCACGCGCATCCTGCGGGAGAAGGGCGCCCAGGCCGGTTGCATCGCCGCAGGCGAGGCGGCGGCGCGTCCCCATCTCGCGGTCGAGGCGGCCCGCCGCTTCCCCGGGCTGAAGGGCATGGACCTCGCCAAGGTCGTGACCACGCCGCGTGCGTTCCAGTGGAACGAGGGCACCAACTGGGCGCTCGAGCAGGGACCGAAGCGCCGACCGGGCCAGCGGCTGCACGTGGTTGCCTACGACTTCGGCATCAAGCGGAACATCCTGCGCCTGCTCGCCGACCACGGTTGCCGCATGACGGTGGTCCCGGCGCAGACGCCGGCCGACGAGGTATTGTCGTTGCGGGCCGACGGGGTGTTCCTGTCGAACGGCCCGGGTGACCCGGAACCTTGCGACTACGCGATCACGGCGATCAAGCAGTTGCTCGAGGCGGGCATGCCCCTGTTCGGCATCTGCCTTGGCCACCAGTTGCTCGGGTTGGCCACCGGCGCGCGCACGGTGAAGATGAAGTTCGGGCACCACGGCGCGAACCACCCGGTGATCGAACTGGACTCGGGCCGCGTGTTCATCTCGAGCCAGAACCACGGGTTCGCGGTGGACGAGGCCACGCTGCCGGCGAACGTGCGCGCCACCCACCGCTCGCTGTTCGACGGCTCGCTGCAGGGCATCGCCTGCACCGACCGACCGGCGTTCAGCTTCCAGGGCCACCCGGAAGCGAGCCCCGGCCCGCGCGACCTCGCGCCGCTGTTCTCGCAGTTCGTCGAGTCGATGCTGCGCAAGGGCGCGGCGCCGGCGCGCAAGCTCGTCTGACGGGAAGCTGCCATGCCCAAGCGCACAGACCTCGAAAGCATCCTGATCATCGGCGCCGGCCCCATCGTCATCGGCCAGGCCTGCGAGTTCGACTACTCCGGCGCGCAGGCCTGCAAGGCGCTGCGCGAGGAGGGTTACCGGGTCATCCTCGTGAACTCGAACCCGGCGACGATCATGACCGACCCGGAGATGGCCGACGCCGTCTACATCGAGCCGGTCAACTGGCGCACGGTCGCGCGCATCATCGAGAAGGAGCGCCCGCACGCGCTGCTGCCCACCATGGGTGGCCAGACCGCGCTCAACTGCGCGCTCGACCTCGTGCGCGAGGGCGTGCTCGACAAGTTCGGCGTCGAGTTGATCGCGGCGTCGCGCGAGGCCATCGACATGGCCGAGGACCGCGAGTTGTTCCGCAACGCCATGCGCGACATCGGCCTCGAGTGCCCGCGCTCGCGCGTCGCGCACAGCATGGAGGAAGCGCTCGCCATCCAGGCCGAGATCGGCTTCCCGACGGTGATCCGGCCCTCGTTCACGCTCGGCGGCACCGGCGGCGGCATCGCCTACAACCGCGAGGAGTTCGAGCAGATCGTCGCGCGTGGCCTCGACGCGTCGCCCACCAGCGAGGTGCTGCTCGAGGAGTCGGTGCTCGGCTGGAAGGAATTCGAGATGGAGGTCGTTCGCGACAGGAGCGACAACTGCATCATCGTCTGCTCCATCGAGAACCTCGACCCGATGGGCGTGCACACCGGCGACTCGATCACCGTGGCGCCGGCGCAGACGCTGACCGACAAGGAATACCAGCTGATGCGCGATGCCTCGATCGCGGTGCTGCGCAAGATCGGCGTGGAGTGCGGCGGCTCGAACGTGCAGTTCGCCGTGAGCCCGACCGACGGCCGGCTGCTGGTGATCGAGATGAACCCGCGCGTGTCGCGCTCGTCGGCGCTGGCCTCGAAGGCCACCGGCTTCCCGATCGCCAAGGTCGCGGCGAAGCTCGCCATCGGCTACACGCTCGACGAGCTGCGCAACGAGATCACGGGCGGCGCGACGCCGGCCTCGTTCGAGCCCACGATCGACTACGTCGTCACCAAGATCCCGCGCTTCACGTTCGAGAAGTTCCCGGGCGCCAACGACCGCCTCACCACGCAGATGAAGTCGGTGGGCGAGGTGATGGCGATGGGCCGCACCTTCCAGGAGTCGCTGCAGAAGGCGCTGCGCGGCCTCGAGACGGGCATCGACGGGCTCACGCCGGTCGTCGACCTGCCGCTCGACGACGACGGTGTGAACAGGCTGCTCGAGGAGATGCGCATGGCCGGGCCGCACCGCCTGCGCTACGTCGCCGACGCGTTCCGTGCCGGCCTGTCGCGCGAGGAAGTGCACCGCGCCTGTCGCATCGACCCGTGGTTCCTCGTGCAGATCGAGGACCTCGTTCGCGAGGAGCAGCGGATCGCCGCGGACGGCATGGCCGCCCTCGACGCCGCGCGCATGCGCGGGCTGAAGCGCAAGGGTTTCGCCGACAGCCGCATCGCGAAGCTGTGCGGGGTGCAGGAGCACGACGTCCGCGGGCGGCGCCACGAGCTCGGGCTGCGCCCGGTGTTCAAGCGCGTCGACACCTGTGCCGCCGAGTTCGCCACTTCGACGGCCTATCTCTACTCGACCTACGAGCAGGAGTGCGAGGCCCAGCCGACCGACCGGCGCAAGATCGTGATCCTCGGCGGCGGCCCGAACCGCATCGGTCAGGGCATCGAATTCGACTACTGCTGCGTGCATGCGGCGCTCGCCCTGCGCGAGGACGGGTTCGAGACCATCATGATCAACTGCAACCCGGAGACGGTCTCGACCGACTACGATACGTCCGACCGCCTGTATTTCGAGCCGCTCACGTTCGAGGACGTGATGGAGATCCTGCACGTCGAGCAGCCGTTCGGCGTGATCGTGCAGTACGGCGGCCAGACTCCGCTCAAGCTCGCGAAGGCGCTCGGCGCGGCGGGCGTGCCGATCATCGGCACCAGCCCCGACTCGATCGACGTCGCCGAGGACCGCGAGCGCTTCCAGAAGCTCGTCGACCGCCTCGATCTCCGGCAGCCGCCGAACCGCACGGCGCGCACCGAGGACGCCGCGGTGAGGCTCGCGGCCGAGATCGGTTTCCCGCTGGTCGTGCGCCCGTCCTACGTGCTTGGGGGCCGCGCCATGGAAATCGTCTACAGCGAGGACGACCTGCGCGCCTACATGACCACCGCGGTGCAGGTGTCGAACGACAGCCCGGTGCTGCTCGACCGCTTCCTCGACCTCGCCATCGAGGTGGACGTCGACGCCATCTGCGACGGCAAGGATGTCTACATCGGCGGCATCATGGAGCACGTCGAGCAGGCGGGCGTGCACTCGGGCGACTCTGCGTGCTCGCTGCCGCCGTCGAGCCTGGGCGCCGAGCTGCAGGACCAGATCCGCGACCAGACGCGCAGGATGGCGCTTGCCCTCAGCGTCATCGGCCTGATGAACGTGCAGTTCGCCATCCAGGGCGGCACGGTCTACGTGCTCGAAGTGAACCCGCGTGCGTCGCGCACGGCGCCGTTCGTCTCGAAGGCAACCGGAGTGCCGCTCGCCAAGGCGGCCGCGCGCGTCATGAGCGGCCGTACGCTCAGGGAACTCGGCCTCACCCGCGAACGCATCCCGCCGTTCTATTCGGTCAAGGCGCCGGTGTTCCCGTTCAACAAGTTCCCGGCCGCCGACCCGATCCTCGGCCCCGAGATGAAGTCGACGGGCGAGGTGATGGGGACCGGGCGCAGCTTCGGCGAGGCCTACGCGAAGGCCCAGACGGCCGCGAACGTGGTGCTGCCCACGCGCGGCGTCTGCCTGATCAGCGTCCGCGAGCGCGACAAGCCGGGCGCCGTCAGGCTCGCCCGGTTGCTGATTGCGCGCGGATTCGACATCGTGGCGACCCACGGCACCGCGGACGAGCTGGAGAAGGCGGGCGTCCCGTGCGGCCGGGCAAACAAGGTGCGCGAGGGTCGACCGCACATCGTCGACATGATCAAGAACGACGAGATCAGCCTGATCGTGAACACCACCGAGGGCAAGCGGGCGATCTTCGAATCGAACTCGATCCGCCGCGAGGCGGTCGCCCGGCGAGTGACCTACTACACGACCCTGGCGGCCGCGTTGGCGACCTGCGAGGCCATCGACCACTTGCAGGAGGTCGAAGTGAATCGCCTGCAGGATCTTCACAAGGAAGTTCAGGTATGAAGCGTAAGCCTCTGACCTCGAAGGGTGCCGAGCGGCTGCGCCAAGAGCTGCGGCGGCTCAAGACCGAGGACCGGCCGCGCATCATCCAGGCGATCGCCGAGGCGCGGGCGCACGGCGACCTGAGTGAAAACGCCGAGTACCACGCGGCCCGCGAGCAGCAGGGGTTCATCGAGGGCCGCATCAAGCAACTCGAGCACGAACTGTCGCACTCCGAGATCATCGACGTCAGCCACCTGCCGAAGACGGACAAGGTGGTGTTCGGCGCAATCGTCGACCTCGAGGACCAGGACGACGGTACCGAGGTCGTGTTCCAGATCGTCGGCGAACTCGAGGCCGACGTGAAGCAGGGGCTCATCTCGATCACTTCGCCGATCGCCCGCGCCCTGGTGGGCAAGTCGGAGGGTGACGTCGTGGACGTGGCTGTCCCGGGCGGCACCCGCGCCTTCGAAATCGTCGCGATTCGCTACGCCTGAGGGCCGGCGACCCCGCGCGGGCGGCGGACCGGCGCCCGCGCTAAGCGGGCAACAGGATGCCCGGCTGTTCCTTGCGGGGCCGGTAATAGAGGGCGACGTGGCCGATGCGCTGCACCAGCTCCGAGCCGGTCGCCTTGGCCAGCTCGTCGAGAATCTGATCGCGGACGTCGCGATCGCCCACCCGGGCCCGCACCTTGACCAGTTCGTGGTCCGTGAGCGCCCGGTCCAGTTCCGCCACCAGGTTCGGGCTGATGCCGCCCTGGCCCACCAGGACGACGGGGTTGCGGTCGTGGCCGAGCCGGCGAAGGTGCTTGCGTTGGGCGTCTGAGAGCATGGGAAGGGGATGGGGGATGGGGGATGGGGGATAGTTTAGCGGTGGCGCATGGGGTGCCGCTCAAGTAATCCAGCGCTATTGCCGCTTGTTGAATCCACTGAACTCTGAATCTGCCGACCTACACTATCCCCCATCCCCTATCCCCCATCCCCTTCAATGCCCAAGCGCTCAAAGTCCTCCGCCCGCTGGCTCGCCGAGCACGCCGCCGACCCGTACGTGAAGCGCGCGCACGAGGAGGGCTGGCGCTCGCGCGCGGCCTTCAAGCTCGAGGAGATCAACAAGGCCGAGCGCCTCACCAAGCCCGGCATGACGATCGTCGACCTGGGTGCCGCACCGGGCGGCTGGAGCCAGTACGCGGCCCGGGTGCTCGGCGGCAAGGGGCGGGTGATCGCGCTCGACGTCCTCGAAATGCCGGCGCTGCCGGGGGTCGAGTTCATCCAGGGCGACTTCAGCGAAGACGCGGTGCTCGAGCGCCTGCGGGCGTCGCTCGGCGGCGACAAAGTCGACCTTGTGTTGTCGGACATGGCCCCCAACATGATGGGCATCGCGGACGTGGACCACGACCGTTCCATGTACCTCGCGGACCTGGCGGTGGAGTTCGCGGCGCACGCCCTGCGGCCGGGTGGCGACCTGCTGATGAAGGTGTTCCAGGGCCGGGAGTTCCAGCCGCTCATCGCCCGGCTGCGCAAGGCGTATGAAACCGTGAAGCTGCGCAAGCCGAAAGCTTCCCGGGCCCGCAGTCCAGAGGTGTACGTTCTGGCACGCGGGTATCGATTGGTGTAGTGTCGAATCGGCGAATTGCCGCGCGTTTTGCAGGCGAGCGCCGTCTCCCAGACCGAGGTCGAAGCAATTGAACGATCTGGCCAAGAATGTCGTCCTGTGGATCGTGATCGCCGTCGTGCTCGCGACGGTGGTCAGCAACTTCAGCACGCGCACGGGCGCCGTGCGGGAAGTGCCGTATTCGACTTTCCTCGAGCAGGTCAAGGATGGCGCGGTGTCGCAGGTCACCTTCAGCGGCGACCGCATCACGGGCGTGCGCGCGAACGGCGAGCAGTTCATGGTCTTCAACCCGGAGACCGACAACTCGGCCCTGATCGGCACGCTGCAGCAGAACGGCGTCACCTTCAGCGGCGCGCCGCCCGAGCGGCAGTCGTTCCTGATGCAGCTGTTCATCTCCTCGTTCCCGATCCTGCTGCTGATCGGCGTCTGGGTGTACTTCATGCGCCAGATGCAGGGCGGGGCGGGCGGCCGCGGGGCCATGTCCTTCGGCAAGAGCCGGGCGCGGCTGCTCAATGAAGACCAGGTCACCGTCACGTTCGCCGACGTCGCGGGCGTGGACGAGGCCAAGGAGGAGGTCGCCGAGATCGTCGACTTCCTGAAGGACCCGTCCAAGTTCCAGAAGCTCGGCGGCAAGATCCCGCGCGGCGTGCTGATGGTGGGCTCGCCGGGCACCGGCAAGACGCTGCTCGCCAAGGCCATCGCCGGCGAGGCCAAGGTGCCGTTCTTCACGATTTCCGGCTCCGATTTCGTCGAGATGTTCGTGGGTGTCGGCGCATCGCGCGTGCGCGACATGTTCGACCAGGCCAAGAAGCACGCGCCCTGCATCATCTTCATCGACGAGATCGACGCGGTCGGCCGCCACCGCGGAGCCGGCCTCGGCGGCGGTCACGACGAGCGCGAGCAGACCCTCAACCAACTGCTGGTCGAGATGGACGGCTTCGAGGGCAACGAGGGCGTGATCGTCATCGCCGCGACCAACCGTCCCGACGTGCTCGACCCCGCGCTGCTGCGGCCGGGCCGCTTCGACCGCCAGGTGGTCGTGCCGCTGCCCGACGTGCGCGGCCGCGAGCAGATCCTGAAGGTGCACATGCGCAAGCTGCCGCTCGCCGAGGACGTCAAGCCCTCGATCATCGCGCGCGGCACGCCCGGGTTCTCGGGCGCCGACCTCGCCAATCTCGTCAACGAAGCGGCGCTGTTCGCCGCCCGCGCGAACCGGCGCACGGTGACGATGGACGAGTTCGAGCGCGCCAAGGACAAGATCATGATGGGCGCCGAGCGCAAGTCCATGGTCATGGACGAGAACGAGAAGAAGCTCACTGCCTACCACGAGGCCGGTCACGCGATCGTCGGCCTGAACGTGCCCGACCACGACCCGGTCTACAAGGTCACGATCATCCCCCGCGGGCGCGCGCTGGGCGTGACGATGTTCCTGCCCGAGGCGGATCGCTACAGCACGTCGAAGCGCCGCCTCGAGAGCCGCATCGCCACGCTGTTCGGTGGCCGCGTCGCCGAGGAGATCATCTTCGGCCCCGAATACGTCACCACGGGCGCGTCGAACGACATCGAGCGCGCCACCGAGATCGCCCGCAACATGGTCACCAAGTGGGGCCTGTCGGACCGCCTCGGCACGCTCACCTACGCCGAGGACGACGGCGAGGTGTTCCTCGGCCGTTCGGTCACGCAGCACAAGCAGGTCGGCGACAAGACGCGCGACGCGATCGACGAGGAAGTGCGTCGCGTGATCGACGACAACTACAACCGCGCCAAGGGCATCCTCGAGGCGAACCTCGACAAGCTCCACAAGATGGCCGATGCGCTCATGAAGTACGAGACCATCGACGAAGAGCAGATCCACGACATCATGCAGGGCCGCGATCCGAAGCCGCCGGCGGACTGGGAAGACCGCGACCTGCCGAGCGGCGGCGCCAAGCCGCGCGAGCGGCCGGATGGCGAGGCCCCGAGCGGACGGCCCGCGCCGCAGCACTGACCGACACATCGCCCGGCCCTGCCGGGCGATTCTTTTGCGTGGCCAACCCATGATGCTCGCCTGCCGCGACCACCTGCTCGACCTGACGGAGCCCTGCGTCATGGGCGTGCTCAACGTCACGCCCGATTCTTTCGCCGACGGCGGGCGCTACGCCGATGCGGCGGCGGCCATCGAGCGCGGGGTGGCGATGGCCGGGGAGGGCGCGGCGATCATCGACGTGGGCGGCGAGTCGACCCGTCCGGGCGCGGCCGACGTCGGCGCGGGGGAAGAACTCGAGCGAGTGGTGCCGGTGGTCGAGGCGCTCGTCCGGCGCGTGCCGGTGCCAGTTTCGATCGACACCAGCAAGCCCGAGGTCATGCGCGCCGCCATCGCGGCCGGTGCCAGCCTCGTGAACGACGTGAAGGCGCTCCGCGCGCCCGGCGCGCTCGAGGCCGTCGCGGGCACGGGCGCGGCGGCCTGCCTGATGCACATGCAGGGCGAGCCGCGCACCATGCAAGTGGCTCCGTCGTACGCCGACGTGGTGGGCGAAGTGCGACAGTTCCTGGCAGACCGTGTCCGCGCCTGCGTGGCGTCGGGCATCGACCGGAACCGAATCTGCCTGGATCCGGGTATCGGCTTCGGCAAGCGTCCGGAGCACAATCTGGCACTCCTCGCAGCCATCGACCGGCTGGCGGATCCGGACCTGCCCGTGCTGGTCGGCGTATCGCGCAAATCGTTGATCGGTATCATCACGGGCCGGCCACCGCAGCAGAGGCTGGCCGGCAGCGTCGCATTCGCGGCGCTCGCCGTCATGGGCGGTGCCGCGATCATCCGCGCGCACGACGTGGCAGAGACGGTCGATGCAGTCAAGGTAGCGAGCGCGCTGAAGCGCGCCGCCGCGGGAGGCCGATGAAGATGGGACGCAGGTTTTTCGGGACGGATGGCGTGCGCGGTCGGGTGGGCAAGGACCCGATGACGGTGGAGTTCGCGCTGCGTCTCGCCAGCGCGGCGGCCCAGGTGCTTGCGCCGGACGGTGGCCGTGCGCTCGTCGGCAAAGACACGCGCCTGTCCGGGTACATGTTCGAGGCCGCGCTCGAGGCGGGTTTCGTCGCGGCGGGCGTGGACGTGAGCCTCATCGGGCCCCTGCCCACGCCCGGCATCGCCTACCTCACGCAGAAATTCGACTGCCGTTTCGGAGTCGTGATCAGCGCGTCGCACAACCCGTACCAGGACAACGGCATCAAGTTCTTCGACGCCACCGGCAGCAAGCTGTCCGACGAGACGGAAGTGCGCATCGAGGCGCTGCTAGACGGGCCCGCGCTCACTCGCGAGTCGGTCAAGCTCGGCCGTGCTACCCGCGTGGACAAGTCGCGGGTCGTGTACCAGGAGTTCTGCGCTTCCACGATCCCGCAGGGCACTGACCTCAGCGGTCTCAAGATCGTCATCGATTGCGCGCACGGTGCGGCGTACAAAGTGGCACCGCGGGTGCTCACCGACCTGGGCGCCGAGATCATCCCGATCGGCTGCTCGCCGAACGGCAAGAACATCAACCTGCGCTGCGGTTCCACGGCGCCGGAGCTGCTGCAGCTCACGGTGTCGGGCGTGCAGGCCGACGTCGGCATCGCGCTCGACGGCGACGGCGATCGCCTAGTCATGGTCGACCACCTCGGCCGGCTCGTGGACGGCGACCGCCTGCTCTACGTGATCGCGCTCGATCGCCAGGAGCAGGGTGAGCTGCGGGGCCCCGTGGTCGGCACCGTGATGAGCAACCTGGGGCTCGAGCAGGCGCTGCAGGGCCGCGGCATCGACTTCCTGCGTGCGGCCGTCGGCGATCGCTACGTGCTCGAGTTGCTCAAGCAGCACGGCGGCGTGCTCGGCGGGGAGACGTCGGGCCACCTGCTGTGCCTCGACCGAACCACCACTGGCGACGGGCTGGTGAGCGCCCTGCAGGTGCTCGCGGTCATGAAGCGCACGGGCCGGCCATTGGCGGAACTCGCGGCCGGCATGCCCCGGTTCCCGCAGGTGATGATCAACGTCAAGGTGCGCAGCCGCATCGACCCCCGGGAATCCGCAGCGATCCAGGCCCACGTGCGGCGGGTCGAGGAATCGCTCGGCAGCACCGGCCGCGTGGTCCTGCGCGCATCGGGCACCGAACCCCTGATCCGGGTGATGGTGGAGGGGCAGGACGAGGCCGTCGTGACGCGGCATGCGAACGAGCTCGCCGAGACCGTCCGCCTGGCGGTCTGAGCGAATTGCTTTCCGGGCGACCCGCCGCTAAGATCGCGCGCCTTTCGCGGACCGGCCCCCTCTGCCGGTGCAGGCCGCCCGGGCAGTGGAGAGCCGAATGCGCAAGCCCCTCGTCGCTGGAAACTGGAAAATGCACGGCTCGCGGGCCGAGAACGCGCGCCTGTTGGAGACGCTGCTCGACCTGCTCAAGCCGGAGTGGCAGGCGGACGTCATGGTGTGCCCGCCCTTCGTCTACCTCTGGGAGGCGGGGCGCGTGCTCAAGGACAGCGACGTGGCGCTCGGGGCGCAGTCGGTGTGCGCCGAGGCGATCGGCGCGTTCACGGGCGAGGTGTCCGGCGCGATGTTGCGCGACGTGGGCTGCCGCTACGTGCTGGTGGGCCACTCGGAGCGCCGCCAGCTGTACGGCGAGAGCGACGCCTTGGTGGCGCGCAAGTTCGTGGCGGCGCAGTCGCAGGGCTTGCTGCCCGTGCTGTGCGTGGGCGAGACGCTCGAGGAACGAGAGGGCGGCCGCACCAACGGGGTGGTGGCGAGGCAGCTCGACGCGGTCCTGGCCGTGAGCGGCGTGGGTGCCCTGGCGAAGGCGGTGATCGCCTACGAGCCCGTCTGGGCCATCGGCACCGGTCGCACGGCGAGCCCGCAGCAGGCTCAGGACGTGCACGCCATGATTCGTGCCAAGGTGGCTGCGCTCGATGCTACAATCGCTGCTTCCGTAAGGATCCTGTACGGCGGCAGCGTCAAGGCGTCGAACGCACGGGAGCTCTTCGCAATGGCGGACATCGACGGCGCCCTCGTGGGCGGCGCGTCGCTCAAGGCCGAAGAGTTCGCGCAGATCTGCGCGGCCGCGGGCTGATTTTCGGAGTATCGAAGGCATGAGCTGGGTTCAAACGCTGGCAGTCGTCTTTCACGTGCTGCTCGCGGCGTCCATCATCGGGCTGGTGCTGATCCAGCGCGGCAAGGGTGCCGACGCCGGCGCCGGCTTCGGCGCGGGCGCCTCGGGCACGGTGTTCGGCGCGCGCGGCTCGGGCTCGTTCCTGTCGCGCACCACGGCGATCCTCGCCACGCTGTTCTTCCTGACGAGCCTCGGGCTGTCCTACCTGTTCAGCCAGCAGACGGCCCCGAGCAGCGTCGTCGATCGGGTGCAACCGGCGCCGACGATGCCCGCGCCGACCAATACGCTGCCGGGAATGCTGCCGAGCGTTCCGGTCGAGCCGGCGCCGGCCGGCGATGCGGCCCCGACGGCGGGCGAAGCGCCTGCAAGCGCGCCCGCAACCGCGCCCGCAACCGCGCCGGCACAGGCGCCTGTCGAAGCGCCGGCGCAGTGAATCGAACGGGGACTTCGATCGATTGCGGATGTGGTGGAATTGGTAGACACGCTATCTTGAGGGGGTAGTGCCGTAAGGCGTGAGAGTTCGAGTCTCTCCATCCGCACCAGACACGAACAAAGGCGAGCCTCCCGGTTCGCCTTTTTCTTTACAGGCCTCACTGCGTTGCAGCAGACCCTGTTAAAATTTTGCGATTACCGAACGCCACCCGACCGGAGTTCATTCGCGAGATGCTCGCCGAGTACCTGCCGATCCTGATCTTCCTCGCGGTGGCCGGAGGTCTGGGCGTGGTCCTGCTCGCGCTCGGCTTCCTGTTCGGCCCGCGGCGGCCCGACCCCGCGAAGCTCTCCGCCTACGAGTGCGGCTTCGAGGCCTTCGAGGATTCGCGCATGAAGTTCGACGTGCGCTATTACCTCGTGGCGATCCTGTTCATCGTCTTCGACCTCGAGATCGCGTTCCTCTTCCCATGGGCCGTCGCGCTCGACTCGATCGGCGTGGTCGGGCTGGCGGCGATGGGCGTGTTCCTGCTGGTGCTCGTGGTGGGGTTCATCTACGAGTGGAGGAAGGGGGCCCTGGAATGGGACTAGAAGCCGCTGAGCAGCTGCCGGAGCGCGGCTTCGTCACCACCACGGTCGACGCCGTGATGAACTGGGCCCGCACGGGCTCGATGTGGCCGATGACGTTCGGCCTCGCATGCTGTGCCGTCGAGATGATGCACGCCGGTGCGGCGCGCTACGACCTCGACCGGTTCGGCATCGTGTTCCGCCCGAGCCCGCGCCAGTCCGACGTGATGATCGTCGCCGGCACGCTGGTCAACAAGATGGCCCCCGCGCTGCGCAAGGTCTACGACCAGATGCCCGAGCCGCGCTGGGTCATCTCGATGGGCTCGTGCGCCAACGGCGGCGGCTATTACCACTATTCCTACGCGGTGGTGCGCGGCTGCGACCGCATCGTCCCGGTGGACGTCTACGTGCCCGGCTGCCCGCCGACGGCCGAGGCGCTGCTCTACGGGATCATCCAGCTGCAGAAGAAGATCCACCGCACCCAGACCATCGCGCGCTGACACCAACATGAGTGAAGCTCTGGAAAACCTCGCCGGGCTCGTCCTGGCGCGCTGCGGCGAAGGCCTCGAGCGCGTGGCGTCGCGCTGTGGCGAGTTGACCTTCGAGGTGCCGGCCGCGCGGCTCGTGGAGGTCTGCCGCCTGCTGCGCGACGATCCGGAGTTGAAGTTCGAGCAGCTGATCGACCTCACCGGCGTGGACTACCTGCTGTACGGCCGCGTCGAATGGGCGACCGAATCGGCGTCGAACAAGGGATTCAGCCGCGGTCGCGACCTTTCCCGACCGCCGGCCGCCGTTTCCCATGCGACGGGAGAGAGCGGGGGAGAGGGGCGCCGCTTCGCGGTCGTCTATCACCTGCTGTCCGTGACCCACAACCGTCGCCTGCGCCTGCGTGCATGGTGCGAGGGCGGCGAGCCGCCGATGCTCGACTCGGTGGCGGACATCTGGTCGTCGGCCAACTGGAACGAGCGCGAGGCCTTCGACCTGTTCGGCATCCTCTTCCGCGGCCACCCCGACCTGCGGCGCATCCTGACCGACTACGGCTTCGTCGGGCACCCGTTCCGCAAGGACTTCCCGCTCATCGGCAACGTCGAGGTGCGCTACGACGAGACGAAGGGCCGCGTCGTGTACGAGCCGGTCGCGATCGAGCCGCGCACGCTGGTGCCGCGCGTGATCCGCGAGGACAACCGCTACGAGGCGGCGCTCAAGGACGTCCCACGGAAGGAGGCGGGCCATGGCTGAGATCCGCAGCTACACGATGAACTTCGGCCCGCAGCACCCGGCGGCGCACGGCGTGCTGCGCCTGGTGCTCGAGATGGACGGCGAGGTCGTGCAGAAGGCCGACCCGCACATCGGCCTGCTGCA
>Ga0114938_1001189_pt1 | contig 18197 bp, 16 predicted proteins | sample AshMeaBigSpring_FD_88675 | JGI IMG/M metagenome (GOLD analysis project Ga0114938, IMG submission 88675) | Groundwater microbial communities from Big Spring, Nevada to study Microbial Dark Matter (Phase II) - Ash Meadows Big Spring | ecosystem: Environmental > Aquatic > Deep subsurface >...
ACCATCACGGCGACGAACAGGTGCAGGACATCGAGGATCTCGTAGTATCGCGAGGTGGCCACCAGCAGGCCCATGACCGACAGCGGGATGGCGAAGACCGCGATGCCGGTGCGCAGGCCGGCCAGGAGGGTGCGCTCCTCCGCCAGGATCAGCTGGACCTCGTTGATGATGATCGCCGGCGGGCAGGCGTCCGCCAGCGGGTCGCCCTCCGTCGGGAGTGGGTTATGCATTCTATGCCCCGTATTCACGCCACTTCTGATGAACTCAGATAAGGTACCCCGAATCGATGGCTTCGTGAAGAGGCTAAGGTCAAGGCGCGCGAATCGCGTGCCGCGAGGCGTACTTGCAGTACGCCGCAGCGGCAACGTGATGAAGCACAACGCAGAGATTGGACCATTTACGAAGTCATCACTTCTGCGGGGTGGCCAGCCGGTAGCGCACGTGCACCGCCGCGTTCACCTGGACCTGGCCGGGCTGGATCGGGGTGCCGGCGGCGGCCGGCGCGGCCATGCGCCGCTCCACGGGATAGGGTGCCGCAACGCCTTCTTCGCGGACCTCGAGCACCTCGCCCAGCTGCAGGTTCAGGCTGGCGGCGATGGCCTCGGCTTTGCTGCGCGCCTCCTGGGCCGCCAGTTGCAGGGCCCGGCTGCGCGGCTTGAGGTCGTCGCTGAGCTCGAAGGACAGGCCGGTGAGTTGGTTGGCGCCGGCGGCGATGCCGGCATCGATCACGGCACCGACGCGTTCGAGGTCGTCCACCTGCACCCGCACGGTGTTGGAGGCGCGGTAGCCGACGATGCGCGGGGCTTCCGGCTCCTGGCCGGCCCGGGGGGCGGGATGGGAGTAGACCGGGTTCAGGGACAGCCCCGCGGTGCGGATCTTTTCCTGCGCTACGCCCTGGGCCTTTATATCCCGGATGACCCGCTGCATGATCTGCGCGATCTGCTTCTGGGCGTCCTGGGCCTGCTGGCTCTCGACCACGGCGCCGAGGCTCACCACGGCGCGGTCGGGGGCGGCCGCCACCTCGGCGTTGCCGGTGACGGCCACGAATGGGACGGCCGGGCCCTGGGGTGGAGCGCTCTGGGCCGCCGCCGTCGCGGCCAGCAGGCCGGCGGCCAGCGCCAGCGCCAGGCCGGCTCCCCTACGGTGCCGGCGTTTGAGCCATTTGCTTGTCGAGCGTTTCATATCGTGCCTCGCCTTGGTTTGGGATGGTTTTATCGACAGCGGCAAGTTAAGCATGAAATGGTTCGAGGCCAGCCTTCTTGCGGTTCAGCTCAAGATCTGCCCCAGCCGCACCAGCGGCCAGGAGCGGGCGGCGCCCGCGGGGGTCATCTGGCTCAACCGGGCGCCGATGCGGTTGATATCGTCCTTGCGCCACATGGCGCCGATGAAGAGCCCGATCTCGTCGGCGTAGCTGCCGATGGCCTGCCCCCCGACCACTTTTCCGTCCATCAGGATGATGCGCAGGTAATCCTGGCCGCGCTCCTTTTCGATCACCTTCTTGTCGCCCAGAAGACAGTCGGTCCCCCTGAGGGTCTTGCCGAAAGTGGCGGCGTGGGTATCGAAGAAATGGGCCCTTGCGAACGTGTAGGCGCCGAGATAGTTGACGTTGTCGCCCAGGATGTTCCGGGCCACGATCTGGCCCTGCTCGATGGCGTTGTGCTTGAGCTGAAACATCGCCACGTCGCCGGTGCAGGCGTCGACGGTTTCCACACAGTCGCCGCAGGCGTAGATGTCCGGGACGGAGGTCTCGAGGCGGCGATTGACCTGGATGCCGCGCCCCGTCTCGATTCCGGCGGTCTTGGCCAAGGCGACGCCCGGGACCACCCCGGTGGCGACCACGACCGTATCGCATGCGATCTCGCGTTGGTCGGTCACCACCCCCGTGACCTTCTTGCGGCCGCGGATCCGAACGACTTTCTCGCCCGTGAGCACCCGGATGCCGCAGTCCTCCAGCGCCGACTCGAGCCGCTTGGCCGTGGGCTCGTCGAACAGCGCGGGCAGAATCCAGCCGAGCAGCTCGATGACGACGACCTCGTAGCCTTTTTTCTTCAATGCCTCCGCCGCTTCGATGCCGATGGCCCCGGAGCCGATGACCACCGCGCTGCGGCCCTTGTGGGCGCGCAGCTTCAGAGTTTCGTGCAGCTGCTTGCAGCTGAATACGCCCCGCTGGCGGATCCCCTCGATGGGCGGGATGAAGAGATCGCCGCCATGGGCCAGTACCAGCTTGTCGTAGGCGAATTGCGCGCCTTGTTCGGTCGTGACGGTTTTGGCCTGGGGAGAAATGGAAACCGCCTTGCTGTCGCAAACCAGGTCGATGCGGCGTTTTTTGTAATCGCTGCGCTTCCTGCGGAACACGGTCTTTTTAGCGCAGTCGCCGCCCAGGAAATACGGCAGCGAGCAGGGGTCGTATTCGGGGACCGATTCGGCGGATAGAATGCCGATCGCGATATCCCGGTTCCGTTCGCGCAGGGAAAAGGCAACCTGGTTGCCGGCGATCCCGTTTCCGACGATGAGGACTTTCATCGCGCCTGCCTTGGTGTCAAGGGGTTGATGTCTTCGCACACAGCCCAATCCCGGCGTTGCGCTTGATCGCGTTGCCGCTGCGGCGCACCGTAAGTGCGCCTCGCGGCACACGAGTCGCGCGCCTTGATCCTGGTCTCTTGACGAAGTCATCGGTTCGGATGGCGTTTCAAGAGCCCATCAAGGGTTGCTGGTAGGCATAAACAACGTGAACAAGTTCAGCCGACCGTGCCCGGGTCAGGTCGGCCGGGTGCGCGCGGCTCCTTTGCGGGCGGCACGGCTCGTAAGGGATTCGCTCGGCACCAGCGTCAATGCGCCCTCGCGCCTGCAGGCGGCGACGCACCAGGGCCCCGCGCTATCGCCCTGACACATGTCGCAGGTCATGGTTTGGGTGGTGTAGGGATTGACCGCCGGGCTTCCCACCGGGCAGATGTAGACGCAGGCCCGGCACCCGATGCATGCCTCGGTGGCGGTCACGACGGTGCCGTTGGCCTCCCGGACCCTCGCGTTCATCGGGCAGGCCTTGATGCAGGGCGCCTGGTCGCAGGCCAGGCAGACGACCGGGACGTACAGCGCCGGGGATTCGAAACGCAGGACTCGAATCCGCGCGAGCCCGGGGTCTATCCGGTGGTGGTGCTTCATCGCGCAGGCCATCAAACAGCGGCCGCACCCGGTGCATTTTTCAGGGTCGATCCAGAGCTGCTCGCGCCGTGTTTCCATGTTGGTCCCGTTTTATGTTCATTATAATGAATTTTTATGCTAATAGAACAATGCCCGCACGGTGTCAAACGAAAAGATGCAGCCCTTTTGAAAATCCGGCCAAAAAGCTCACCGTGATATGCCGGCTCCTTTTTGGCCGCGCCGGAAATTACCCTTTCCAACTTTAACGGATCGATTTTGGGTGAAAACACCCGGTTTCACTGTGTCCCGCGTTGCAGGCGCTTTTCGGGGACTGATGAAGAGAGCGCTTTCCTGGAATGCCGGATCAATGAATAAAGCCTTGACAGACGAAAACCCGCTAGTGTAAATAGTATACTATAGTGAATTTTTTGACGCTACCCAACACAAGGAGTTGCCCCATGACCGTCGACACCGATACATCTTCCGCGTCGGAATCGCTCCGCCAGACCCGAACCTACGGCAAGGTCCGCTGCCACAACCCCAGCTGCATGGGCCGCCTGGAGCCCGCCCCCGGCAGCGAGCAGATCGCGTGCCCGACCTGCGGCATGACCTACCGGCTGTTCTGGGTGACGCCGGAGCTGCCCCGCATCCGCGGCCCGGTATGGGACGTGAACCGCAAGCTGGCCGAGACGACGCTGGCCAGAAAGACGGGAACGTCCGCGGACAAATCCAAATAGAATGCCTATTCAGGAGGTACCATAACATGGCCTTGGACCGCAAAATCGCCTACATCGATCTTTCGACGGGCAAAATCCAGATCAAGCCCATCCCGCTGGAGATGAGGAAGAAATTCATCGGCGGCCGCGGGCTGGACGCCTATCTGCTCTACAATCACGCGCCGAAAGGCTGCGATCCGCTCGGCCCGGAGAACCCGCTCATCGTGAGCGGCGGGCTGCTGACCGCCACCTGCGCCTCGGCGACGGCCCGCACGCATTTCATGGCCAAGTCGCCCCTCACGAACCTGCTGGGCAGCTGCAACATGGGCGGCTTTTTCGCGCCCGAGCTGGCCTGGGCCGGCTTCCATCACCTGGTCATCAAGGGCAAGGCCGCAAAGCCGGTCTATCTGTGGATCCGCAACGGCGTGATCGAGATCCGCGACGCGGCCCATCTTTGGGGCAAGACGACGACGGACACCCAGTGGGCCATCCGCCAGGAGCTCGGAGACGACGAAATCAAGAGCGCCGTCATCGGGTCGGCCGGCGAAAAGCTGGTGCGCTTCGCCAACGTCATGACCGGCATCAAGAACTCCGGCGGCCGGACGGGGATGGGGTGCGTGATGGGCTCGAAGAACCTGAAGGCCATCGCCGTGCGGGGCACCCTGGACATCAAGATCGCCCACCCCGTGGAGGCGCTCGACTTCAACAAGAAATTCATCGACCAGATCACCAGCGCCAAGGTCAGCCAGATCCAGGGCACGCTGGGGACGCCCTTCATCTGGGGCGCCACCAACTGCTGGGGCGGGGTCCGGAACCGGAACTTCCAGTACAACCAGATGGAGTACGCCGACGAGATCGAGCCCGAAGCGATCGACGACATCGCCACCCGGACGGCCGGCCCGCACCACATGACCGGCTGCTTCGGCTGCCAGGTGCACTGCCGCGCCAAGTACAAGGTCCCCTCCGGCCGCTACGCCGGCAAGTACGACGAGGGCCCGGAATACACTTCGCTCGGCGCCTTCGGCGGCGAGCCGGACTGCCGCAGCGCCGAAACGGTGCTGACCGGCAACTACCTCGTGAACCAGTACGGCGTGGACAACCTGGAGATCGGCAGCCTCATCGCCTGGGCCATGGAGCTCTACGAGCTGGGGATCATCGGGCCGAAGGAAACCGAGGGCCTGGAGCTGCGCTTCGGAAACGACGCGGCCTTGCTGGAGATGATCCACCGCGTCTGCACCCGCACGGGCTGGCTCGGCAACGCCCTGGCCGACGGCGGCATCCCGGCCTCGCAGGCGATCGGGAAGAACTCCTTCGACTACCTGATCCAGGTCAAGGGCATGAACAACCTGCACTCGGACGAGCGCGGCACGCCGGGGCTGGCGCTGAACATCGCCACGGCCTCGCGCGGGTCCGACCACCTGCGCAGCCGGCCGGCCATCGACCTCTATCATCTGCCCGAGCCGGTGCTGCGCAAGATCTACGGGAGCCCGATCCCCTACAGCGGCCCGCTCTCCTCCGAGCACACCGAGTACGTCGGCAAGGCCTGGCAGGTCTTCTGGCAGGAGAACTGCTACATGGCCGTGGACTGCCTGGGCATCTGCAAGTACCATACGGTCTTCCTCGGCGCGACCCTGCCCAACTTCGAGGACTGGCCCAAGGTCATCTACTACAACACGGGGCTCGAGTTCACCCCCGAGGAGATCTGGGCCGTTGCCGAACGCTGCAACAACCTCGAGCGGCTTTTCAACCTGCGCGAAGGTTTGACCCGCAACGACCCGATCAAGGGCGACACCCTCAACCACCGCTATTTCGACGAGCCCTGCCGCCGGGGGGCTCCCGACGTCATCGGCGCCCGGATCGACCGGGAGAAGTTCAACGCGATGGTGGACGAGTTCTATGAACATCACGGCTGGGACCGGGACGGCGTGCCGACGGCCGCGACGCTGAAGCGCCTGGGCCTGGACCGGGAACCGACCCACACGCTCTAGCCGGCCGCAACGTGCCCCGAGCGGGAGAATTCGAAGGAGAATGGAATGGATAAGTTTCTAACGGTGAATGCCGACAAATGCACGGGCTGCCGGCTCTGCGAGCTGGTCTGCTCCGTCGTGCACGAGGGCGTGTCCAATGCGTCCAAAAGCCGCATCCAGGTCGTGAAGTGGGAGGAGGAGGGGCGCTACATCCCGATGATCTGCCAGCAGTGCGAGGATGCGCCCTGCAAGAACGTGTGTCCCGTGGGCGCCATCTCGCGCGACAAGGACTTCGGGTTTCTCAAGGTCAACCACGAGGTCTGCATCGGCTGCCGCTCGTGCATCGGCGTCTGTCCCTTCGGGGCCATGAATTACAACCCGACCCGCCGCAGGGTTTTCAAGTGCGATCTGTGCGGCGGCGAGCCGCAGTGCGTGCGGTTCTGCGAAGTCAAAGCGGTGGATTTCGTCAGCGCGGGCGCCGTGAGCGCGCAGAAGAAACGCCTGAGCGCCTCCCGCCAGTCGGCGGCGAGCAAGCAGGCAGCGGCGCTCGGGGAGCATTAGACATTTTCCGGAAGGAACCCAGTTCATGGGGAGGGCCTTCGGGGCCTCTCCCCGGTTTTCAGGCTTCGAGGCGAGCGGCGGGCGGCTCTGCCGGGCGCAGAGGCATCGGCGTCCAGCGCGGAGCGCAACCTGGCCGCCGTCTCCACGGTGAGGGCGGCGATCTTTTCGATTTTGGCCGCCGTCATGTTGGCCGATAGGCCCACGACCCACAGGGCCGCCGGGAGGCCGCGCCGGTTGTGCAGCGCGACGGCGACCGCGCGGATGCCCGGCAGGTACTCCTCGAGATCCACCGCGTAGCCCTTGACGCGGACGCGGTCGAGTTCCTGCAGGTAAGCCCTCGACTCGGCAATGGAACGGGCGGTGTAATGCGGCAGCCCCTGGGCATCGATCTGCGCCGCGGCGATGTGCGGGTCGTCGTCGGCGAGAAAAACCTTTCCGACCGCGCCTGCGAAAATCGGAATGGTCGATCCCGGGGGGACCGATAGTTTCAAGGAGTCGAAGGCTTCGGCGGTGGCCATGATCAGGACGCGATGGCGGATCCGCGCGCCCAGGATCACCGTTTCGTTGACGGCGTCGCGGATTTGGTTGAGCAGGGGCTGGGCCACCTCGATGATTTTTTCCTGGTGCCAGTTGGAAAACAGCAGTTCGGCGATCGCAGGCCCCAGGAAAAGCCTTCGCCCGCTCGGCCCCTGGGTGAGAACGCCCTCTCTGAGCAGGGCGTGCACCAGGCCGTGGGTCGTGCTCTTGCTGTAGCCCAGCCGCTGGGCCAGATCCACGATGCCGAGGTTCTTCGGTGATTGCGCCACGGTCCGCAGCAACGCGAACGCCTTGTGCACGGCCGGCGCCTGGTAGCCGGCGGTCGGTTTTTTCCTCTCCTGTTTCGCCAACGGTCCCATATAGCAATGTACCCTTCTGTGGTGGCTGATGGTTCATTAGATGGACGGGATCGGCCCAGCCCCTATCGCTTGCGGTAGGTTCCCTCCAGCTTGACCATTCGCTTGCCCATGAGTTCCAAGTGCCTCTGCATGGCGGCGGCGGCCGTTTCCGGTTGCTTTGAAAGGACGGCCGCAACGATCTGGGCGTGCTCCTCGGTCCGGTGGATGACCGCCTGCTGCGGCTTGACCTCCAGGATGACGTCCGCCGTCAGGCGGAAGAGGGAGGTGGCCACCGCCTGAAGCAGGCGGTTGGCGCTCATCTCGGCGAGAAGGTGGTGGACCATGAGCCGGTTGGATATGAAATCGGCGTGGGACGCGCTGGCGGATTGCTCGGCCGCGAGCGCCGCCCTCAGGCGCTCCGCGCAACGGGCGTCAACCCGCGTCGCCGCGATCCGCGCGATCTCGCACTCGATCAGGATGCGCGTGCGGATCAACTCCGCCACCGAGAGCTTGTTGTAGAGAAACAGATCGAGGAACGCGTTGTTCAGGTGGTCGAAGGAAAGATCGGTGACGTAGGCCCCGCCCGCGGGCCCCTGCAGGATCTTCACCAGCCCCTTGATCTCGAGCTCCCGCAGCGCTTCACGGACGACGACACGGCTCACCTGGAATTGCCGAGTCAGCTCCCGTTCCGAGGGCAGGCGTTCGCCGGGCGTGAACCGGCCCGAGAGAATCGCGGCCTTGAGCTGGTTCACGATCTCGACGGCGATGCGGTTCTGCTTGACGGGTGAGAAGGACATCTGCGCTCTCTGCCGCCGATATCGGGGAACAAAACGCTTGACAGGTCGGGCCGCAAATGTATAACGTTAGTCCAAACGAAAGTCAATAGGCGGGCGGGTCGAGTTCACGGTTGAAACCGCTTGGAAGCGGTTGAATCCCTGAATCCCTGAATTTCTGAATCCCGAAGCCTGATACCATCTTCAGGGCCGAGAACTTTCTCGGTTTCCCTGATCAGCGGCAGTGGGATTGGAAAAAGCAAGAAAAGGAGGTGGCGTCATGCGTAGACTGTGTGCGGGGGTGCTCGTCGCGGCCGTGGTCGGCCTGCTGGGGGCTGGAGTCCTTTCAGCCCAGGAGATCAAGGGGCCCATCAAGATCGTCGTGCCGTACCCTGCCGGGGGCGGATCGGACGTGGCGGCGCGGCTCATCGCCGACAAAATGAAGGACTCCCTCGGCCAGCCGGTGGTCGTGGAGAACAAGCCGGGCGCCGGCGGCCGCATCGGAACGGAGTACGCCAAGGGTCAGCCCGCGGACGGCGCCACGATGCTGGTGGTGAACCCGGCGCTGTTCGTCGTGGCGCCGGCGGTGTTCTCCAAGCTCGCGTATGATCCGGATGCCGATTTCGCCCCGGTGTCGCTGATCACGACCTACCAGTTCTGCGTCTCGGTGCCGCCCGCCTCGACGGTGAAGGACGTGCCCGGCCTGATCGAGTGGATCAAAAAGAACCCGAACCAGGCCAACTTCGGGTCGCCGGCGGCCGGCAGCCTGCCGCACTTCTTCGGACTCATGATCGGCAAGGCCGCGGGGGTCGAGATGGTGCACTCCTCCTACAACGGCTCCGGCCCGCTGGTGACCGCCCTCATCGGGAACCAGATCCCCATCGGGGTGGATGCCTACGATGCCCAGTCCGCCTACCACCCGGACAAGATCCGCATTCTCGCCACGGCCGGCACGGCCCGCAAGAAGCCGGACATCCCGACCTTCAAGGAACAGGGGTATCCCGAGATCGAGGGCGTGGGCTGGAACGGGATCGTCGTTCCGGCCAAGACGCCCAGGCCCGTGATCGACAAGCTGAGCGCAGCCATCGTCAAGGCCGTCCGATCCCCCGACGTAGTGGAAAAGATCCAGGGACTGGGCAACGACGCCGTGGGCACCTCGCCCGATGAATTCGCCGCCGTCCTCAAGAAGGACCGCGAGCGCTGGGTGCCGGTCATCAAGGCCTCCGGATTCAAACCCGAATAAGCGGCAGGGCGCGGCGTTTGCTCGATTCGGTTGGGTCACACATCGGCGGGGCTGGCAAAACCCCGCCCCGCCGTGCTTCGGCTGAGGCTGCGCCCGTTATGGTTCGAGCCATCGAAAACCCCAGGGGGTTTCATGTGCATCCGGCATCCGAAGGATTTCCTGACCGGTGTGATGTTCGTCGGTTTCGGCGCGGCGGCCATGGCCCTGTCCTTCGGCCTGGCGATCGGCAGCGCTGCCAAGATGGGACCGGGGTATTTTCCTTTTCTTCTCGGCGCGTTTCTGGCCGTTCTGGGGGCGGTCATCCTGCTGCGAAGTCTGGTCTCGGCCCGGAGGGTCAAGGAGTGGCCCGTCCTGCATCTCAAGCCGCTGGGCATCGTGCTGCTGTCGGTGGTCCTCTTCAGCCGGGCGCTGAAGCCGTTGGGCCTGGTGGTGTCGACGGTCGGCCTCGTGGTGCTGGCCAGCGCGGCGAGCCATGAGTTCCGCTGGAAGGAAGCGCTCCTGACCGCCGCCGTCCTGGCCGTCGTCGTGTGGACGGTGTTCGTCTATTTTCTCGAGTTCCAGATACCGGTCTGGCCGCAACTCGTCGCCGGACGCACGTGACCGGCCGGTGCGGGGGACTTAATGGAACTGCTGTCCAACCTGGCGCTCGGATTCCAGACGGCCGTTTCCCCGCTGAACCTGCTTTACTGCCTGGCAGGGGCCCTGATCGGCACCCTGATCGGGGTGCTTCCGGGCATCGGCCCGGTCCAGACCATCGCCATTCTGCTGCCCACCACGTTCGCCCTGCCGCCGGTGTCCGCCCTGATCATGCTTTCCGGCATTTATTACGGCGCCCAGTACGGCGGGTCGACCACCTCGATTCTGGTCAACGTGCCGGGCGAGGCGTCCGCGGTGGTGACCTGCATCGACGGGCACCAGATGGCACGCCAGGGGCGGGCGGGCGCCGCGCTGAGCATTTCGGCGCTGGGGTCGTTCGTGGCCGGGACGTTCGCCACCTTTGTCCTGGCCGTTCTGGCCGTGCCGCTGTCCGAGTTCGCCTTCAGGTTCGGGCCGGCCGAATACTTTTCGCTCATGGTGTTCGGGTTGATCGGCTCGGTCGTGCTGGCCTCGGGGTCCCTGCTCAAGGCGGTGGGGATGATCGTGCTGGGACTTCTGCTGGGAATGGTCGGCACCGATGTCACCAGCGGCGCGCACCGCTTTACCTTCGGCATCCCCGAGCTGGCCGACGGCATCGGGTTCGTTTCGCTCGCCATGGGGCTTTTCGGCATTTGCGACATCATCCACAGCCTGGAGAAACGTGAAAGGCGCGACATCCTCAAGAGCAAACTCACCGGGTTCTGGCTGAGCGGGTCGGACATCAAAGCCTCCGCGCCGGCCGTGCTGCGTGGCACCCTGTGCGGGTCGCTGCTGGGGATCCTGCCGGGCGGCGGGGCGATTCTTTCCTCTTTCACGGCCTATATGCTCGAAAAGAAAAGCTCGAAGAACCCCGAGAGCTTCGGCAAGGGCAACATCTGCGGCGTGGCGGCCCCGGAATCGGCCAACAACGCCGCGGCCCAGACATCGTTTGTCCCGCTCCTGACCCTCGGGATACCGCCCAACGTCGTGCTGGCGATGATGGCCGGCGCCATGATGATCCACGGCATTCAGCCGGGCCCTCGGGTGATCACCAGCAATCCCGAGCTGTTCTGGGGAGTCATCGTGTCGATGTGGGTGGGCAATCTCCTCCTGGTGCTCTTGAACCTGCCCCTGGTGGGGATGTGGGTGCGGCTGCTCTCGGTGCCCTTTCGCCTGCTCTATCCCGCGATCCTGCTGTTCTGCTGCATCGGGCTTTACAGCGTGAACAACAACACCTTCGACATCGGCCTGACGGCCCTGTGCGGGCTGCTGGGGTATGTGTTTCACAAGTTGGATTGCGAGCCGGCGCCCCTGATCCTGGGCTTCATCCTGGGGCCCATGATGGAAGAGAACCTGCGGCGGGGCATGCTGCTTTCGCGCGGGGATCCGGCGGTGTTCTTCACCCGGCCCCTGTCGCTCGCCTTTCTGCTCATGGCCGCGGTCCTGCTGCTCCTGGTGGCCCTGCCGTCGATCCGCCGCAGCCGGGAATCGGCATTTAAAGAAGGCTAGAGGTAACGGCCCTGGCGGGTCCGCAACCGGATTCAAGCGCGCAGCGCCACTCCACGGCGATTGACATTGAAAGACGCAAATCCCCCTTCGCGCTCTTTGACAAAGGGGGTCGTGGGGATTTTTTGAGCGACTCTATCGGCAACCATCACAGCTCAAGGGGAACCGGTCATGACCTATCCCACCATCTTTCCCACCGGGGCGACGATCTGCGATCCCGGACGCTGCTGGAACGGGTACACCGTGTTCCAGGCCAAGGAGGTCGGCGCGCTGCTGATCGACATGAACGGCGGCGAAGTGCAGCTCTGGAAGCAGCTGCACGGCATGCCCAACCGCATACTGCCCGGCGGCCATCTGATGGGCAGCAGCGGCGAGCGCAGCACGGCCTTCGGCAGCCAGGACGGGATCGACCTGATCCAGGTGGACTGGGACGGAAACATCGTCTGGCGCTTCAACCAGTATGAATTCATCGAGGACCCGGGCGAGGAGCCCCAGTGGATGGCCCGGCAGCACCACGACTATCAGCGCGAAGGCAGCCCCGTGGGCTACTACGCCCCGGGCCTGGAGCCCCTGACGGATCGCGGCAGCACCATGGTTCTTTCCCACAAGAACCTCCGAAACCCAGCCATCTGCGACAAGCCGCTTCTGGACGACACCATCATCGAGGTCAACTGGGAGGGAGAAGTCGTCTGGGAATGGGTGTGCAGCGAGCATTTTGAAGAGCTGGGTTTCCGCGAGGACGCCCGAAACCTCCTTTTCCGCAACCCCAACTGGCTCCAATCGGGCGGCGGCGCGGGCGACTGGATGCACATCAACTCCATGTCCCTCCTGGGGCCCAACCGCTGGTTCGACGCCGGCGACCGGCGCTTTCACCCGGACAATATCATCTGGTGCGCGCGGGAGTCCAACATCACGGCTGTCGTCGACCGGCAGACCGGCCGGATCGTCTGGCGGCTGGGGCCCACCTACGACGACACCCCCGAGTTGCGGCGGCTGGGATGGATCATCGGCCAGCATCACGCGCACATGATCCCCCGCGGGCTGCCGGGCGAAGGCAACGTCCTGATCTTCGACAACGGCGGCTGGGCCGGGTACGGGTCGCCCAACCCCGGCGCGCCCACCGGTTTCCGCAACGCACTGCGCGACCACTCGCGGGTGCTGGAACTCGACCCGACCTCGCTGCGGGTCGTCTGGCAGTACACGCCGGTCGAAGCGGGGCTGCCGTTTCCCGTGGACGCCAACCGCTTCTACAGCCCTTTCGTCAGTTCGGCCCAGCGCCTGCCGAACGGCAATACCCTGATCACGGAAGGCTCGGGCGGCCGCATCATCGAGGTCACCGCCGGGCACGAGATCGTCTGGGAGTACATCAGTCCCTACTGGGGCCGGATGCTGAAGATCAACATGATCTACCGCGCCTATCGGGTGCCGTACGAGTGGGTGCCGCAGGTTGAAAGGCCGCAGGAACGGGCGATCGAGCGCCTCGACGTGGCCCGCTTCCGCGTCCCGGGGGCCTCGCCGGGCGGCCCGCGGCGGGTGGTTGCCGTGGCGGGGGTGCTGCCCTACCGGGCGGATGCCGCCTTGTGCGTGCGCACCGATGTGGGCGACGGCCCCTCGAAGGAGGCCTCCGGATGAACCTCACCTTGTTCACCGTGGCCGGATGCGTGCGCTGCGCGATCGCGAAGACATTCATGGCTGAAAACGGACTGGCCTACGAGGAGCTCGATGCCATCGCGGAGGGACGAGAGCGGTTCGGCCAATGCTACCGGGCGCATCGCGGCGCTATTTTCAGGGGCAAGGAGGGAATCGAGTTTCCCGTGCTGGTGCAGGGCGATGAGATCCGGCAAGGCGTGGCAGCGGCCCTCGCCTGGCTTTGCGCCGGCACCGGGCTCGACGGGTACATCGGCCGAAACGAACTTTCGAAGGGATGGGTCGGGGGCGTCCACGTGTCGGGGGGCGCCCCGGCCGCCGTGGATGGATTGGTTGCCGTCCTCGGGCTTCTCAAGGCAAATGGGTTGAAACTGCAACTGGACACCGACGGCCGGAACCCGGCGGTCTTGCAGCGCCTGCTCGAGCATGGAATCGGCGACCGGGTGGTGATGGACCTCAAGGGACCGAAGCCGCTTTACTCGGCATTGGTCGGGTCGCCGATCGAATCGGAGGATGTCCATCGCAGCATGCGCCTGGTGGTCCGGTTCCCCGAGTTCCGTTTTGAAACGACGGTTGCACCTGTCCCCGGGACGGGAGAGGGCCCGGAACGCCTCCGCTACCTGACCCCGGACGAAATCGGCGAAACGGCGCTCTGGCTGAAGGAGGCCACGGGCAGCCACCGCCAGCCCTATGTCCTGCGGGCTTTTGATCCGCAGTCCAGCGCCAGCGGAAGATTCCGTTCAGCGGCGGCGCCGCCGCCCGGTTCCCTCGTCCGCCATCGCACGGCGGCCCGCCGGCATCAGGTGCTGAGCGAGATCCAGTCCTCCCTTGACGCCTCATCCGGCCCATGATTCTATAGCCAGTGGTTGCACCGAAAACCGATCGACCCGTGAGGAGCACACCATGCCGGTTGCCGACTACCGAACCTATTGCCAGATGATCGACCGGGCGCTGGCGGGCAGATTCGCCTACCCGGCCTTCAACGTCACCTCCATGACCACCGCCAGCGCGGTGCTCCGCGGGCTGGCCGAATCCAAAAGCGACGGCATCATCCAGGTCTCGACCGGGGGCGGGGCTTTCGCCGCGGGTTCGATGGTCAAGGACATGGCCCTGGGCGCCGTGGCCATCGCCGAGTACGTGCAGCGCGTCGCCGACCGCTACCCGGTCTACGCGGCGCTGCACACCGACCACTGTCCGGCGGACAAGCTGGATCAGTTCGTGAACCCTCTCATCGCGGAGACCGAGCGCCGCCGCGCCCGGGGCTTGCCCAACCTCTTCAACAGCCATATGTTCGACGGCAGCGCCCTGCCGCTCGCGGAGAACCTCGACATCGCCGTTCCACTGCTCGAGCGCTGCCGCAAAAACGAGATCGTTTTAGAGATCGAGGCCGGGGTGGTGGGCGGCGAGGAAGACGGGATCAAAGCGGAAGCCTCGGCCAAGCTTTACACCACGCCCGAGGACACCCTGGAGGTCGCCCGGCGGCTGAACGCGGTCACGGGCGCGCGCTACCTGCTGGCCGCCACTTTCGGCAACGTGCACGGGGTCTACAAGCCGGGCCAGGTGAAGCTCAAGCCCTCCATTTTGAAGGACTGCCAGGACGCAGTGGCGAAGGCCTGCGGCGATGCGGCGCGTTTTGCCCTGGTCTTCCACGGGGGGTCGGGCTCCACCGTGGCCGAGATCCGCGAGGCGGTGGACTACGGGGTGGTCAAGATGAACATCGACACCGACACGCAGTATGCGTTCACCCGTCCGATCGCCGATCACATGCTGAAGAACTACGACGGCGTTCTGAAGGTGGACGGCGAGGTCGGCAGCAAGAAAGCCTACGACCCGCGCACCTACCTTGCGGCCGCCGAAGCGTCCATGGCGGAGCGCGTGAAGCAGGCCGTTAGGGACTTGCGCGGCGAGGGAACGACCCTTTTCCGATAGCGCCCCTCCCCAGACGGCGTCTTTCCAAACGAAGACCGAACAGGGAAACCGAATGCATCTGGAACCGGAGCAGCTCGACATACAACAGTTGGGGGGGTGCCGGATCGCCTCGCCCATCAAAGGCATCCACTTCCTTGAAAACGGCGACCGGGTGCTGGTGTCCTCCAGCCTGGACATTGTCAATGGCATCCTGGAGCAGGGCGGCCGGCTGCCGGCCTTCGAGAAAGCGGGGCCGCGTTCGAAGATCTACTTCGACCCTTCCAAACTCAAGTGCGGCATCGTCACCTGCGGAGGCCTTTGCCCGGGGCTGAACGACGTCATCCGGGCGGTGGTGCTGAGTCTCTATCACAACTACAAGGTCAAGACCGTGTACGGCTTTCCCTACGGCTATGAGGGGCTCACCTACCGCTTCGGCCACTTCCCGGTGGAGCTGAATCCGGAAGCCGTCAGCCGGATCCACGAATACGGCGGGACCATCCTGGGCTCTTCGCGCGGCCACCAGGACATCTCCGAGATGGTCGACACGCTGGACCGCATGAACGTCGGGATCCTTTTCGCCATCGGCGGCGACGGCACCCTGCGGGGCGCGCAGGGGATCGCCGAGGAGATCCTGCGGCGCGGACTGAAGATCAGCGTGATCGGCATCCCCAAGACCATCGACAACGACATCTCCTACGTGGAGCGCTCCTTCGGTTTCGAGACCGCGGTCTCCGAGGCGGTCCGGGCGATCGACGCCGCCCACACCGAAGCCAAGGGGGCCCGCAACGGGATCGGCCTGGTCAAGCTCATGGGCCGGGACTCCGGCTTCATCGCCGTGTTCGCCTCGCTCGCGCGCAGCGACGTCAACTTCTGCCTGATTCCCGAGTCCCCGTTTACTCTCGAAAAACTGCTGGAATCCGTGCGCGACCGGGTGCAAAGCCGCGGCCACGCGGTGATCGTGGCGGCCGAGGGCGCCGGCCAGGACCTGATGGCGACCAGCGGCGAACGCGACGCTTCGGGCAACCTGAAGTTCGGCGACATCGGGGTGTTCCTGAAGGAGCGCATCGGGGCGTATTTCCAGAAACTGGAGATGGACGCCACGCTCAAATACATCGACCCCAGCTACACCATCCGCGGGGTGCCGGCCAACCCTTACGACTCCGCGTTCTGCCTGCTGCTCGGGCAGAATGCGGTCCATGCCGGCATGGCCGGCCGCACCAACATGGTGGTGGGGCTCTGGATGGGCACCTTCACGCACGTGCCCATTCCGCTGGCGGTCTCGCAGCGCAAGAAGGTGGACCCTGAAAGCTGGGTGTGGAGCAGTGTCTTGACCAGCACCGGCCAGCCCAAGGACATGCGCTGACGGTCGAGGGCTCCGAAGTCCTCACTCCACCCAGTCCAGCGTGCGCTGGACCGCCTTGCGCCAGGCGGCCACGCCTTTCTCCCGCTGGCCCGCGCCCATGCGCGGATGCCAGGTCTTGTCCACGGCCCAGTTGGCTTTCAATTCGTCCAGGCCGGACCAGAACCCCACGGCCAATCCGGCGGCGTAGGCCGCGCCCAAGGCCGTGGTTTCGGTGATTCTGGGACGGATGACCGGCACCTCGAGCACATCCGCCTGAAACTGCATCAGCAGATCGTTGGCCACCATGCCGCCGTCCACCTTGAGGCTGTTGAGGGGCACGCCGGAGTCCTTCTGCATGGCTGCGACCACATCGAGCGTCTGGTAGGCGGTGGCCTCCAGGACAGCTCGGGCCAGGTGGGCCTTGGTGATGTAGCGCGTCAGGCCGGCGATCACGCCCCTCGCATCGGAGCGCCAGTACGGAGCAAAGAGGCCTGAAAAGGCCGGCACGATGTAGGCCCCGCCGTTGTCGGCCACGCTGGCGGCCAGGGTCTCGATCTCCGCGGCGCTCTGGATCAGGCCCAGGTTGTCGCGCAGCCACTGCACCAGCGACCCGGTGACGGCGATGGCGCCCTCCAGGCAGTACACCGGCCGGTGGCCGCGGCGCTGGTAGCCCACCGTGGTCAGCAGGCCGTGGCGGCTGCGCACCGCGGCGGTTCCGGTATTGAGCAGCAGAAAGCACCCGGTGCCGTAGGTGTTCTTGGCCTCGCCCGGGCCGAAGCAGGCCTGGCCCACCAGGGCCGCCTGCTGATCGCCCAGGGCGCCGCACACCGGCACCGCAGCTCCCAGGGGGCCGTCGGCACGGGTGTGGCCCCACGGCCGTTCGTCGCTCGAGGGCACGATGGCCGGCAGCATGGCCGCGGGGATGTCGAGCGCCGCGAGGATCTCTTCGTCCCAGGAAAGGGTGTCGATGTTCATCAAGAGGGTGCGGCTGGCGTTGGTCACGTCGCTGACATGCGCCCCGCCCTGGGGCCCGCCGGTGAGCCACCAGATGATCCAGGACTCGATGGTGCCGAAGAGCGCCCGGCCCAGCGCTGCATCCTGGCGCGCGTCGGGCATCTGGTCCAGGATCCAGCGCACCTTGGGCCCGGAGAAGTAGGTGGCGATGGGCAGCCCGGTCTTCTCCCGGAATCGGTCTTGGCCGCCCTCGGCCGCGAGCCGGCGGCAGATCGCGTCGGTGCGGGTGCACTGCCAGACGATCGCATTTCCGAACGGCCGGCCGCTGCGCCGGTCCCAGACCACGGTGGTTTCGCGCTGGTTGGTGATGCCCAGGGCCGCGATGCGCTCGCCGCCGATGCCCGCCCGCGCCAGGGCACCGCGGATCACCTCGCCGGCGTTGTGCCAGATCTCCAGGGGATCGTGTTCCACCCAGCCGGGCTGGGGGAAGATCTGGCGGTGCTCTTTCTGGTCCAGGCCGACGATGCGCGCCTGGCGGTCGAAGATGATGCAGCGGTTGCTGGTGGTGCCCAGATCCAGGGCGGCGATGTAGTGTTCCATGGCACTGCGCTCCTTTCCGCGGAGCCCCGGCATGAGCCGGCTGCCTTAACCTAAAAAGGCCCGGCAGCCGTCAACAGCGCCCCATGCCGTGGCAATGGCCAGCCCGCTGCCGCATTTTTGGCGTATCCAGTCCTGGTGGGCCAGAATGGAGCCCGCGGCGAAGAGGTCAGGATAGACCGCTTGGCCCCGGTCGTCAACGGGCCGAAAACAGCCGTCGATGCTCACGCCGGCGCGGTTGATGGGATGGCCGGGGGCGTGCAGCAGGTCCCAGTGGTGCCAGTCGCTCCGGCGGGCCGGCTGGGTGACGGGCAGGCCGAAGATCGTCTCGCGGATGCCGCTGCGCTCGGCG
>Ga0114938_1001190_pt1 | contig 18190 bp, 16 predicted proteins | sample AshMeaBigSpring_FD_88675 | JGI IMG/M metagenome (GOLD analysis project Ga0114938, IMG submission 88675) | Groundwater microbial communities from Big Spring, Nevada to study Microbial Dark Matter (Phase II) - Ash Meadows Big Spring | ecosystem: Environmental > Aquatic > Deep subsurface >...
ACCCGGGAGCTCGGACGGGCCGTCCTCGAGCGCTCCCTGTCTGGCCTTGCTCCGGGTGGGGTTTGCCGAGCCGTGCGGGTCACCCCGCACGCTGGTGGTCTCTTGCACCACCGTTTCACCCTTGCCGGCTCGGGCTCTCGCCCGTGCCGGCGGTCTGCTTTCTGTGGCACTGTCCCGCGGGTCACCCCGGGTTGCTGTTGGCAACCACCCTGCCCTGCGGAGCCCGGACTTTCCTCGGCAGGTCACCTCGCGGCGCCTGACGCGGCCGCCCGGCCGACTCGCCCGCGCCTCCCATGGTACGAGCCTTGCGTGGTCGCGTCAGCCGTCAACGATCGGGCGTAGACAGTCGGGGACTCACCCGCCGGCCACGTCGCACGCTCAGGCGCGGCTTTGCACGGCATCGACTCCGTGCAGAGCTCCACGAACCCTGCTCAACGTGATCAGCGCGGGAGGGTCGGAGCCGTTGTCAGCGCAGGCCGAGGGCGCGGACGGTTGGACGGCCGTCCGACCAGTAGGCGATCTCCGCCAGCGACGCCGGCGCGACGTCGAGCCGGTGGGCCGAGGACAGCGGGGCCGCCAGCGCGTCGGTGACCGCGATCTTGACCGGCATCGCGTGGGCGACCACCAGGACGCGCTCGCTCTCGAACCGCTCGGCCAGCCGGTCCCGGCCCGCGAGGACGCGCTGCGCGGCGGCGGCCAGCGACTCCCCACCCGGTGGTGCCAGCGTCGGGTCGGCCAGCCACCGGTCGAAGCGGGCCGGGTCGCGCCGGCGTGCCTCGGCGAAGGTGAGCCCGTCCCAGTCCCCGAAGGCCATCTCCGCGAACGCCTCGTCGGTCAGGACGGGCCGGTCGAAACGCCGCGCCACGATCGAGGCACTCTCGACGGTGCGCGTCAACGGGGATGCGATCACCGCGGCGAGCCCGGCCTCGCCCAGCCACTCGGCCAGGACGGTGGCCGCGTGCTCGACCTGCCGGCGACCGGCAGCGGTCAGGGTGGGGTCGAGCCCGCCGCGGCCGCTGAACCGGCGCTCGGCGGTCAGCGGCGTCTCCCCGTGCCGGAGCCAGAACAGGACGGTCGGGTCGCCGAGGGCGGCCGGGCGCAGCACCGGACGGGTCACGGCCGCGCCGCCGGTGTCCCCGGCCGTCCCGTCGAGCACCTCGTTGAGGAGCCGGTCGGCGTGGGTGTTGCGCTCCCGCGGCACCCAGGTCCAGGTGACGGTGGCCGGGTCGCGCAGCCCACGGGCCCGCAGAGCCAGGTCGCGCATGGCGGCGTGCTTGATCTTCCATCGACCCGCCATCTGCTCGATGACCAGCTTGGAGTCCATCCGCACCTCGAGTGACGCCCCCGGGTCGATGCGGGCCACCTCCTCCAGCCCGGCGACGAGCCCGCGGTACTCGGCCACGTTGTTGGTGGCGGTCCCGATCGCCTCGGCCCGCTCCACCAGCACCTCGCCCGTGTCGGCATCGCGCACGAGCGTGCCGTAGGCGGCCGGGCCGGGGTTGCCCCGAGAGCCGCCGTCGGCCTCGATGACCAGCCGCCGGCTCATGCCTGCTCGACCCGCACCAGCAGCCGGCCGCACTCCTCGCAGGTGAGCAGCGCGTCCTCGGGCGCCGCCTTCGCCTTGGCCAGGTCCACTGCGGTGAGGGAGAGCCGGCAGCCCTCGCACCGGCCGTGCCGTAGCGCGGCGACACCGACGCCGCCGTGCCTGGCGCGCGACCGTTCGTAGCGGGCCACCAGGTCCGGCGGCAGCCCGTCTACGAGGGCCGTGCGCTCGGCCCGCAGCACGTCTCGCTCGGTGTCGATGGTCGAGCGGGCCGCGTCGAGGTCGGCCAGGTGCGCCGCCCTCTCGCCCGCGATCTGGTCCTGGGCCGCGGTGCCGGCCGCGAGGGCCCGCTCGGCCTCCTCGAGCTGTTCCATCGCCTCGAGCTCGGCGTCCTCGATGCCCTCCAGCTTCTGCTGGAGGCTCGCGATCTCGTGCTGCAGTCCCTCGAGCTCCCGCGGCGAGGAGACCGCGCCGGCGTCGAGCCGCTTGCGATCCCGCTGCTGGTGTGCCCGCACCTGCTCGGCGTCGCGCTCGGCAGCCAGGACGGCCTGCCGGGCCCGCTCGGCCGCCTCGCGATGGACGGCCACCTCCGTGGCGACCTCGCCCTCCCTCGCGTCGAGGGCACGCACAGCGGCAACCGCGGGGTGGTCGCGCCAGCGCTGCTCCAGCAGGTCCAGGCGCGAGTCGGCCGTCTGCACCTCGAGCAGGCGCCGCTGGGCGTCGGGCGGGAACCCGGTCACTCGTCCTCCCCGTCGTCGTGGGTGCCGGGCGAGCCCGGCGGCATGGTTTCGGCGTGCAGGGACCAGGGGTCGGTACAGGTCGTCGACACCCGCGTCTGCAGGGCGGTCGCTCCCTCGCCGAGGTCGGCCACCAGGAGCCGGGCCGCCTGCTCCAGCCACGGCCACTCCGACGCCCAGTGCGAGACGTCGACCAGGGCCGGCCCGCGCGGCCCGCCCGGCTCGAGCGCCTCGCTGGCCGGGTGATGGCGCAGGTCGGCGGTGACGAACGCGTCCACCCCGGCGCTGCGGGCGGTGTCCAGCAGCGAGTCGCCGGAACCTCCGCAGACCGCCACCGTCTGCACCACCCGGTCGGGGTCCCCGGCCGCGCGCACGCCTCCCACGGTGGCCGGCAGGGCGTCGGCGACCCGCACGACCAGGTCCTCCAGCGTCTCCGGCTCGGGCAGGGCCCCGACCCGACCCAACCCCCGGCGGGCGTCGGTCCCGGCGAGCTCCCATACGTCGAACGCCGGCTCCTCGTAGGGATGCGTCGCTCGCAGGGCCGCGACGACCGCGGCCCGGACCTCCCGGGGCAGCACCATCTCGAGCCGGGTCTCGGTCACGCTCTCCACCTGGCCGACCGAGCCGATCACCGGGGTGGCCCCCGCCAGGGGCCGGAACGTCCCCTGGCCCTCCAGCAGGTAGCCGCACCGCTCGTAGGCCCCGATGCGCCCAGCGCCGGCGGCGGCCAGGGCGTCGAGCAGGCGGGGCACGTCCTCGGGCGGGACGAACGTGACGATCTTGTCGACCGGGTCGGGCCGCGGGTCGAGTGGGCGCAGGTCGGTCAGCCCCAGCGCGTCGGCGAGCGCATCGGAGACGCCGGGCCGGGCCACGTCGGCATTGGTGTGCATGGACACCAGCGCGACCCCGCCGCGCACCAGGCGGTGCACGGCCTGGCCCTTCGTCGTCCCGGCCGCCACCGTGTGCACCCCGCGCAGCAGCAGCGGGTGGTGGGTGATCAGCAGGTCGGCCTGGAAGGCCAGCGCCTCGTCCACCACCACCGCCACCGGGTCGACGGCGAGCAGCACCCGCCGCACCGGCGCGTCCGGGTCGCCGCAGGTGAGCCCGACGGCGTCCCACGGCTCGGCCCAGGACGGTGGGTACCGCGCCTGCAGCACGCTGACCACGTCACCGACAGTGAGCACCCGGTGAGACTATCCGCGACCGACTGGTCGGCTCGTGGGCAGGACCGCCCGCTGGTCCGGCTACCCTGGCGGGCTGGACGGGGAGCCGCGACGACGGGGAGCCGCGACGCGGCCCGCGCGAGGGCGCATAGCTCAGCGGGAGAGCACCTGCCTTACAAGCAGGGGGTCGCTGGTTCGATCCCAGCTGCGCCCACTCGATCCGGCAGGTCGGTCAGGGCCACCTCCCGGCGCACGCGGGCCCGCGGCCGAAGCATCGACTGCACGGCTCCAGGGCGGGTTCGGCGCGTGACTCCCGGATGAAGCCGACCGTCGCGTTCACCAGCACGACCGAGAAGACGACGACCGCGTCGACGTACTCGCGCGGCGCGAGTAGATAACCACGCCGGCCGGCAGCAGGACGTAGCTCACCGAGTTGTTTGCACCGCTACTCAGGCAGCAGGAGTGACCGGGGGCCCGGCTCCGCGTCGTGGCCGCGCGATCATGAGCAGGCCGGGTGCGGGTTGGTCACACCGAGGCGAGGGCCGTCAGGTAGTCGTCGATCTCGCGGGCGTCGGGGATCGCGTTGACCACCCGCCACAGCACCACGCGCTCGGGGCTGAGCACGAAGGTGCCGCGCACCGCCGCGCCGGCCCGCTGGTCGAACACGCCGAACGCTCGGCACACCTCGCCGTGCGGCCAGTGATCGGACAGCAGCGGGAAGGTGAAGCCCTGCGCCGTGGCGAAGGCGCGCAACGAGGCCGTGGCGTCGCACGAGACCGCCAGGGTTGCCGAGCGGTCGTTGTCCAGCTCGGGCAACCGGTCCCGGATGCCGCAGAGCTCACCGGTGCAGACGCCCGTGAACGCCCACGGGTAGAAGACGACGACCGCCGCACGACCGGCTGCGTGCTCGCTGAGCCGGACCAGCCGCCGGTCGGCGTCCCTGAGCGCGAAGTCCGGCGCGAGGTCACCGACCTCGAGCGGCTCGCTACGGGCCACGAGCGCCTCAGCGTCGGGCACGTGCGGCCTTGGGTGCGACGAGCTTGATCGCCGACCAGCGCTCGGTGAGGGGCACGGTCGAGGTGGTGGTGAGCCCGGCCGTCGGCGCCGCATCAGCAACCTCGCTCGGCTCGACGTAGCCGTCCTTGCCCACCTTGGGGGTCAGCAGCCACACCGGACCACCGTCGCCGAGGTCGGTCAGCGCGTCGACCAGGGCGTCGACGAGGTCACCGTCACCGTCCCGCCACCAGATCACGACCGCGTCAGCGACGTCGTCGTAGTCCTCGTCGACCAGCTCGGTGCCGGTGGCCGTCTCGATCGCGACCCGGATGTCGTCGTCGCAGTCCTCGTCCCACCCCAGCTCCTGGACGACCTGGCCGGAGCGGAACGCCATCCGCTGCCCCAGGTCAACGCGACCGCCGGCTGTCCCGGCCGTCTCGGCCACTCTCGCCTCCTCGCTCTCCGGCGCCGCCTGCGCCGACCTTGGATGTAGTCCAGCGAGTCAGGCCGCAGAGTGCAAGTGGCTGCGGCGGGTCAGCCCGCCGCAGCCTCCACGGTGGCGTCCGACCCGGGGAACACGAGAGTCTCGTGACCGTCGGGGAACCGCACCAGGTAGGGCGGGGCGCCGTCCTGCCCGTGCACCTCGACGATCTCGCCGACCCGGTCGCTGTCCCCCACGTTCCGACCGTGGACGTGCAACCGGTCACCGACGTTGGCCTTCATCGCACCTCCTTGCACTCATGCCGCGGACGCCTCGGCTGGATCGACCGACCGTCCTTCTCCATCCTTACCAGCGCCCGGCCGAGGTAGAAGGGACTTCCGGCCGTGCCCCTTCCGGTTACGCATGACGCAGCGCCGGATCCGGGACAGGATGGGCTCGCCCGCCCGCCCCGACGACGCTGGAGGACCACCGTGGTCGACCCGCTGAACCCGTCCGTCCGCGGAGCTCTCAGCCAGCTCTACGACATCGACCCGGAAGAGACCCGGGAGTGGTTCGAGTCGCTGGACGCGGCCATCGATGAGCGCGGCAAGCAGCGCACCCGTTACCTCATGCTGGCACTGCTGGAGCGGGCCCGCGAGCGTGGCGTGGGGGTGCCCAGCCTGCTGTCCACCGACTACCTCAACACCATCCCACCCGAGGCCGAGCCCTTCTTCCCCGGGGACGAGGCGATGGAGCGGCGCATCCGCCGGCTCATCCGCTGGAACGCAGCGATCATGGTGCACCGCGCCCAGCGGCCGGGCATCGGCGTGGGCGGGCACATCTCGTCCTACGCGTCCAGCGCCAGCCTGTACGAGGTCGGCTTCAACCACTTCTTCCGCGGCCACGACGACCCGGGTGGGGGCGACCACATCTTCATCCAGGGCCACGCCTCACCCGGCATCTACGCCCGAGCGTTCCTGCTCGACCGCATCAGCGCCGACCGCATGGACGGCTTCCGCCAGGAGCTCAGCCACGCCGGTCCGGGCGGCGGCCTGCCGTCCTACCCCCACCCTCGGCTGATGCCGGACTTCTGGGAGTTCCCCACCGTGTCGATGGGGCTGGGCCCGATGAACGCCGTCTACCAGGCGCGGTTCAACCGCTACCTGCACCACCGCGGCCTGGCCGACACCAGCCGGCAGCGGGTGTGGGCGTTCCTCGGGGACGGCGAGATGGACGAGCCGGAGGTGATCGGCAGCATCGGCCTGGCCGCCCGCGAGGAGCTGGACAACCTCACCTTCGTCATCAACTGCAACTTGCAGCGGCTGGACGGCCCGGTGCGGGGCAACGGCAAGATCATCCAGGAGCTGGAGGCCACGTTCCGCGGCGCCGGCTGGAACGTGATCAAGGTCGTGTGGGGCCGAGGCTGGGACCGGCTGCTGGCAGCCGACGCCGACGGCGCCCTGGTCAACCTCATGAACACCACCGTCGACGGCGACTACCAGACGTACAAGGCAGAGTCCGGCGCCTACATCCGCGAGCACTTCTTCGGCCGGGACCCGCGCACCGCGCGGCTGGTCGAGGACTGGACCGACGCCCAGATCTGGGCGCTGCAACGCGGCGGCCACGACTACCGCAAGATGTACGCCGCCTACCAGGCTGCCACCGCGCACACGGGCCAACCGACGGCGATCCTGGCCAAGACCATCAAGGGCTACCGGCTCGGCCCCCACTTCGAGGGCCGCAACGCCACCCACCAGATGAAGAAGCTGTCGCTGGAGGACCTCAAGAACTTCCGCGACCGGCTCGAGCTGCCGATTTCCGACGAGGTGCTGGAGGCCGACCCGTACCGGCCGCCCTACCACCACCCGGGGCCGGACTCCGACGAGATCAGCTACATGCTCGACACCCGCCGGCGGCACGGGGGGTTCCTGCCGCGACGACGCACCGCGTCGCACCCGCTCGTGCTGCCAGGGGACCCGTCCTACGAGGTGGTCAGGCGCGGCTCGGGCAAGCAGGCCGTAGCGACGACGATGGCCTTCGTCCGGCTGCTCAAGGACCTGCTGAAGGACAAGGAGATCGGACCGCGGATCGTGCCGATCATCCCCGACGAGGCCCGCACCTTCGGGATGGACTCGCTGTTCCCGACACTGAAGATCTACAACCCGCACGGCATGACCTACACCCCGGTCGACCGTGAGCTCTTCCTGTCGTACAAGGAGGCCACGGGCGGGCAGATCTTGCACGAGGGGATCAACGAGGCGGGCTCGGCCTCCTCGTTCACCGCCGTCGGGACGTCGTACGCGACCCACGACGTGCCGATGATCCCCGTCTACATCTTCTACTCGATGTTCGGCTTCCAGCGCACCGCCGACTCCTTCTGGGCCGCGGCCGATCAGATGGCCCGGGGCTTCGTCGTCGGCGCCACCGCGGGCCGCACCACTCTCAACGGCGAGGGCCTGCAGCACGAGGACGGGCACAGCCCGCTCATCGCCGCGACCAACCCGGCCGTGGTCTGGTACGACGCGGCGTGGGCGTACGAGCTCGGGCACATCGTGCGGTCGGGGCTCGACCGGATGTACGGGGAGAACCCGGCCGACCTGGACCCCAACGTCTTCTACTACCTGACCGTCTACAACGAGCCGTACCCGCAGCCGGCGGAGCCGGCGGAGCTGGACGTCGACGGCCTGCTCAAGGGCATGTACCGCTACCGGGACGGCGACCATGCGGCGGGCCGACCTCGGGCCAACCTGCTCGCCTCCGGGGTGGCGATGCGCTGGGCGCTGGAGGCCCAGCAGCGGCTGGCCGACGAGTGGGAGGTGTCGGCCGACGTCTGGTCGGTGACGTCGTGGACCGAGCTGGCCCGAGACGCCCAGGCCTGCGACCGGCACACCTTGCTTCACCCGGACGACCACTGCGTCCCGTACGTGACCAGGCGGCTGGAGGAGTCCCCGGGGCCCGTGGTCGCGGTCAGCGACTACATGCGGGCCGTGCAGAACCAGATCGCCGAGTTCGTCCCGCACCCCTGGACCTCCCTGGGCACCGACGGGTTCGGCCTGTCCGACACCCGAGCGGCGCTGCGTCGGCACTTCAAGGTCGATGCCCAGTCGATCGTGGTCGCCACCCTGCGGCTGCTCGCCCGGCAGGGGCAGGTGGACTGGGACGTCGTGCGCCGCGCCCTGGAGGCCTACCGGCTCGACGACGTGAACGCCACCACCGCCGAGGAGGCCGGCGGCGAGTCCTGACCCCCGGCCCAGGTGAACCGGAGGTGGCCATCCGCCCACCAGCACCGACGTCACCGCACTACATTCACCCCGTGGCCAAGGACTCCAAGGACGATCGGGCGGCCGGCACGAGCGGTGAGACGAGAGGCAAGAAGAAGGACAAGAAGCCCAAGACCGACGCTCACGGCCGACCCAAGCTTCCGAAGAAGGCCTACGAGAAGGAGCTGTACCGGCTGCAGGCCGAGCTGGTGAAGCTGCAGGAATGGGTACGGGCCGAGAACGCCCGCCTGGTCATCATCTTCGAGGGACGGGACGCCGCCGGCAAGGGCGGCACGATCAAGCGGGCGACGCAGTACCTCAACCCGCGGGTGGCGCGGATCGAGGCGCTGCCCGCGCCCACCGAGCGCGAGCGGACGCAGTGGTACTTCCAGCGCTACATCGAGCGGCTGCCGGCCGCCGGGGAGATCGTGCTGTTCGACCGGTCCTGGTACAACCGCGCCGGAGTCGAGAAGGTGATGGGTTTCTGCACGGTCGAGGAGTACCGCCGCTTCCTGCACCAGTCCCCCATCTTCGAGCGGCTCCTGGTCGAGGACGGGATCATGCTGCGCAAGTACTGGTTCTCGGTCAGCGACGAGGAGCAGGAGGCGCGCTTCAAGTCCCGGCTGACCGACCCCATGCGCACCTGGAAGCTCTCGCCGATGGACCTGGAGTCCATCAGCCGGTGGGAGGACTACTCCCGGGCCAAGGACGAGATGATGGTGCACACCGACATCCCCGAGGCGCCGTGGTACGTGGTGGAAAGCGACGACAAGAAGTCGGCCCGGCTCAACATGATCGCGCACCTGCTGTCGACGGTTCCCTACTACGAGGTGCCCAAGCCTCCGCTGCGTCTGCCGAAACGGCCGCTGTCCACCGGGTACCTGCGCCCGCCCAAGGACACCCAGACCTACGTGCCCAACCACGCCGCCACGCTGCTGGAGGGCAAGCCGGGGTGATCCACGCGGCGCCGCACCAAGCCGTCGGGTGCCACCGCGATGTCGATCATCACTCCCGGTGGCAGGCCGTCCACGCCAGCAGGCGCTGCACCGACCAGGTCGTCACCACACGCTCGGACGCGCCGCCTGCGGTGGCGATCCGCACCGCCCCGTAGGGCTGCCAGGCCAGCTGACCGGGCGCGTGCGCGTCGGTGTCCAGCGCCAGCAGGCAGCCGGCCTCGACGGCCAGCCGCAACAGCCACAGCGGCGGGTCGAGCCGCTCGGGGCGCGCGTTCACCTCGACCGCGACCCCGTGCGCGCGGCACGCATCGAGCACCGCCTCGGCGTCGAAGACCGACTCCGGCCGACGCCGCAGCCCGGCGACCATCCGGCCGGTGCAGTGGCCCAGCACGTCCAGGTGCGGGTTCGCCACCGCGGCGAGGATCCGCGCGGTCATCGCCGGGCCGGGCATCCGCAGCGCGGAGTGGACGCTGCCCACCACCAGGTCGAGCTGCGCGAGCAGACCGGGGTCCTGGTCGAGGCTGCCGTCCTCGTTGATGTCGACCTCGATCCCAGTGAGCAGCCGGAAGGGCACCAGCTGCTCGTTGAGCCGGGACACCAGGTCGATCTGCTCGCGCAGCCGGTCGGCCGAGAGCCCGCGGGCCACGGTGAGGCGGGGCGAGTGGTCGGTGAGTGCCACCCAGGCGTGGCCGATCTCGTCCCGGGCCGCCAGCGCCATCGTCAGCGCGTCGGACCCCCCGTCGGAGGCGTCCGAGTGCAGGTGGCAGTCCCCCTGCGTGGCCGCGAGCAGCGCGGCGGCCGGCGGGGTCAGCTCGACCAGTGGTCTGGCGGCGGCCTGCGCCTCCAGCTCGGCGAGGTGCTCCGGGACGCCGCCGGCCAGCGCCTGCTCGATGACGGCGGCGGTGCTGGGGCCGATGCCGCGCAGGGCCCGCAGCGTCCCCGCGGCTGCCCGGCGCTCGACCTCGCCCGGGGCCAGCCCATCCACCACCGCAGCCGCACTGCGGTAGGCCCGAACGCGGTACGTCTGCGCCTGCTGCCGTTCGAGCTCGAACGCGATGCGGCGCAGTGCCCCGGCTGGGTCCACGGGCTGCGGCCTCAGCAGATGCGCGGGAGCTGCTCGCCCAGCGGCAGGTCGACCACCCTTGTGCCGCCGATGCCGGTGCGGGCCACGACGACACCCGGGTGGTCGGCGGTCACCGTCCCGATGCGGGTGGCGTCCTGCCCGTGCGGGTGTGCGCGCATCGCCGCCAGCGCGGCGTCGGCCTGCTCACCGGGCACGAACGCCACGAGCTTGCCCTCGTTGGCGACGACCAGCGGGTCGAGCCCGAGGAAGCCGCAGGCGGCCCGCACGTCGTCGGGTACCGGCACGGCCCGCTCCTCGATCACCACGCCGACCCGGGAGGACGCGGCGATCTCGTTGAGTGAGGCGGCCACCCCGCCCCGGGTCGGGTCGCGCAGCACGTGCACGTCGACGCCGGCGGCCAGCACCGCGGCCACCAGCCCGTGCAGCGGCTGGCAGTCCGAGCGGATCTGCGTGCCGAACTCCAGGCCCTCGCGCACGCTCATCACGGCCATGCCGTGCAGGCCGATCGGTCCGCTGAGCAGCACGGCGTCGCCCGGACGGGCTCGGGTGGGCCCGATGCGCACCCCGACGGGCACGAGCCCGACACCGGCGGTGTTGACAAACAGCCCGTCGCCGTGGCCGCGGTCGACCACCTTGGTGTCCCCGGCCACCACCTGCACCCCGGCCTCGCGGGCAGCCTCCCCGACCGCCGCCGCGAGCCGGCCGAGCTCGGCGACCTCGAGGCCCTCCTCGAGGATGAACCCCGCCGTCAGGTACAGCGGCTGCGCCCCCACCATGGCCAGGTCGTTGACCGTGCCGTTGACCGCCAGCGTGCCCAGGTTGCCCCCGGGGAACCAGCGCGGGCGTACGACGAACGAGTCGGTGGACAGCGCGAGCCGCTGCCCGCCCACGTCGACGACCGCCGCGTCGCCGAGGGCGTCGGCGTCCCCGCCGAACGCCGGGACGAACAGGTGGGCGACCAGCTCGGCCGACAGCCGCCCGCCGGCGCCGTGGCCGAGCAGCACCGTCGGTGAGTCGCGCAGCGGCGCCGGGCAGGTCCAGGCCTCCAGGTCCAGGTCGCTCACCCGCCGGCTCCCGTCCCGACGGGAGCGTCCAGCCGGCGGAACTGGTGGTATGCCGCGCAGGCACCCTCGCTGGAGACCATCGGTGCACCCAGGGGCGTGCGCGGCGTGCACCGGGTGCCGAAAGCCTCGCACTCCGGCGGTGTGATCAGCCCCTGCAGCACCTCGCCGCTGCGGCACAGCGGCGACTCCTCGGTGCGGATGCCGGTGACGTCGAACCGGGTCTCGGCGTCGAAGTCGGCGTAGCGGGGCGCGAGCCGCCAGCCGCTGGCGGGGATGACCCCGATGCCGCGCCAGGCTCGGTCGGTGGTCTCGAACACGTCGGCCACCATCTGCTGCGCGGGCACGTTGCCCTCCATCGTCACCGCCCGCGGGTAGGCGTTGTCGAGCTCGGCCCGACCTTGCTCCAGCTGAAGCAGCGTACGGCGGATGCCCTCGAGCACGTCCAGCGGCTCGAACCCGGTGACGACGATCGGCACCCGGTAGCGCTCCACCAGCGGCACGTACTCACGCATGCCCATCACCGCGCAGACGTGCCCGGCAGCCAGGAAGCCCTGCACCCGCCGGTTCGGGCTGTCCATCAGCGCGCCGATCGCCGGCGGCACCAGCACGTGGCTGACCAGCAGCGAGAAGTTGGCCAGCCGCTGCTTCTTGGCGAGGTACACGGTCATGGCATTGGCCGGGGCGGTGGTCTCGAAGCCGATGCCGAAGAACACGACCTGCTTGTCGGGGTTCTCCCGGGCGATGCTGACGGCGTCGAGCGGGCTGTAGACGACGCGGACGTCGCCGCCCTCGCTCTTGACCCGGAACAGGTCCTTCTCGCTACCGGGCACCCGGATCATGTCCCCGAACGAGCAGAAGACCACCTCCGGACGCGCGGCGATCGCCAGCGCTCGGTCGATCATCTCCAGCGGCGTCACGCACACCGGGCAGCCGGGCCCGTGGATCATCTGCACGCCCTCGGGCAGCAGCTGGTCGATGCCGTTGCGGATGATCGTGTGGGTCTGCCCGCCGCAGACCTCCATGATCGCCCACGGGCGGGTGACGGTCGCGTGGATCTCGTCCAGCAGCGCCCGGGCGAGGGCGGGGTCGTGGAACTCGTCGAGGTACTTCATCGCCTGCTCCCGCTCACTGCCGGAAGGAGGCGCCGAACTCCTCCTCGAGCGCACCGATCTGCTCGAACAGCCGCAACGTCTCCAGCGCGGACTCCTCGTCGAGCTTGGTGATGGCGAAACCGACGTGCACGACCGTGTAGTCGCCCACCTCGACTTCGGGGACGTAGGCGAGGCAGACCTCCTTGCGGATGCCGCCGAAGTCGACGGTCGCCATCCGCGTTCCCTCGACGTCCCAGATCTGCTCGACCTTGCCGGGGACTCCCAGACACATGCCAGCCCCTACCTTCCTCCGCCGCACGCGGCGACGATCGCCTGCCCGAGGGCCAGTCCCCCGTCGTTGGGTGGGACGCGCCGGTGCACGAGCACCTCGAACCCGTCCTCGCCCAGCAGCCGGGAGCAGCCGGACGTCATCGCGGCATTCTGGAACACTCCGCCCGTCAATCCAACGGTGTGCACCGCATGCGTCGCTCGCAACCTGCGAGCGAGGTCGAGGACGGCGGCGGCCACGGCTGCGTGGAACCGTGCCGAGACGGCAGCCGGCGGCGTGCCCGCGACGACGTCGCGCACCGCCGCAGCCAGCACCGGCGCCGGGTCGAGCCTGAGCACGCCATCCTCGGCCTCGTCCACCGCGAAGGCGTACCGCTCCCCGGCACGCGTGGGCAGTGGCCCGACCGGGTCGAGCAGCGCCTCGAGCTCGATCGCCGGCTGGCCCTCGTAGCCGGACTCCTGGCACACCCCGGCCAGCGCGGCGACGGCGTCGAACAGTCGGCCCATGCTCGTGGTCGGAACACAGCCCGCGCCGCTGCGCAGCATGCCGGCGAGCAGCCGCTGCTCGTCCGGTGCCGTGGCGGCCACCGCGGGCAGCCGTTCGTCCCAGCCCAGGCCGGCCGCGTCGAGATGGGCGAGCGCGATGCGGGCGGGGTGCGCGATCGCGGCGTCCCCGCCGGGCAGCGCGACCGGCCGCAGGTGGGCGACCCGGGTGACCTGCGCGTAGGACCCGAGCAGCACCTCACCACCCCAGATGGTGCCGTCGGTGCCGTAGCCGGTGCCGTCGAACGTCACGCCGAGCACCGGCTCGGACGGGTCGCGTCCGTGCTCGGCGAGCAGAGAGCCGAGGTGGGCGTGGTGGTGCTGGACGCCCACCAGCGCGACCCCGAGCCGCTCGGCTTGCTCGCGGGCCCACCGCCGCGACAGATAGCCGGGGTGCAGGTCGGCGACCACCGCCTCGGGCCTCACCCGGGCCTGGGCGCTCAGCACGGCGACGGTGCGCTCGAGCAGCGCCAGCGCCTCGAGCGAGGCGACGTCGCCGAGGTGCTGGCTCAGCCAACCCCGTCGCCCGTGGGCGAGGCAGACCGTGGCCTTGAGCTCCCCGCCCACGGCCAGCGTCGGCGGGCAGTCGGCGGGCAGCCGCACCGGCACCGGCGCGTAGCCGCGGCTGCGGCGCACCGGCGCGAGCTCGGGCGGGCCGGTGCCGGCTACCGCCGCCCCGACGGGACGCGGGTGCACCCGGATGACCGAGTCGTCGCAGGCCAGGTGGATGGGCCGGTCGTGGTGCAGCCAGGCATCGGCGATGCCGGCCAACCTGGTCTCGGCCTCGCCGGGGTCGGTGCAGATCGGCTCGTCGGCGAGGTTGGCGCTGGTGAGCACGAGCAGCGTCGGCGGTGACCCGATGAGGTCGGGGTGCGGCCGGACGAGCAGGTGGTGCAGTCCATTGCTGGGCAGCATCACCCCCAGCGTGCGCTGGGCCGGCGCCGTCGCGTCGCGGACCGTGCGCACCTGCGGGTCCTCCAGCCGGGCCGGTACCAGCACGATCGGTCCGGCCCCGCAGACCAGCGCCTGCTCGACGTCGGCGTCGATAGGTCCGAGCGACCGCACCACGTCCAGGTCGGCGGCCAGCAGCGCGAACGGCTTGGCCGAGCGCCTCTTGCGGGCGCGGAGCCGGGCCACGACGTCAGGACGTCGCGCGTCGCAGGCCAGGTGGTAGCCACCGACGCCCTTGACGGCGACGATGCCGCCCACGCGCAGCGTCCGCTGGGCCGCGGCCAGGGCGGCATCACCTGTCGCGGTGGCTACGGCCTGACCCTCGGCACGGAAGGCCAGCCGCGGACCGCACACCGGGCAGGCGGTGGGCTGGGCGTGGAACCTCCGGTCGGAGGGGTCGTCGTACTCGCGCCGGCAGGCCGAGCACAGCGGGAAGGCGTCCATGGTGGTGAACGGGCGGTCGTAGGGCACGCCGCGCACGATGGTGAAACGAGGCCCGCAGTAGGTGCAGGCGATGAACGGGTAGCGGTAGCGCCGATCGGTCGGGTCGAGCATCTCGGCCAGGCACGCCGGGCAGGTCGCGGTGTCGGGCGGGACGAGGGCGACCGGTCCCGAACCCGCGCCGGCCTCGTCGTCCGGCCGGGACGCCACGATGCGGAAGCCTTGCTCGCCGGTGGCCGGCAACGGGTGCACGCTGAGGTCCTCGACTGCAGCCAGCGCCGGAGCCTCGGGAACCAGCCGCGCCAGGAAGGTCTCGACCTGCGCCGCGGGCCCCTCGACCTCGACGAACACCCCGCTGGCGTCGTTGCCCACCAGTCCCGCGAGCCCCTGCTCGGCGGCGAGCCGGTGCAGGTGCGGGCGCATACCGACGCCCTGCACGACGCCGGTCAGCCGGACGGCCCGGCGCACGGTCCCCCCCGCACCGGCGCCGGCAGACGCGCTCAGCCCGCCCACAGCACCACCCGGTTGTTGCCCGAGTCGGCCACCGCGAGCACGTCGCCGGCCAGGCAGAGCCCGTAGGGCCAGCAGAACGTGTCGGCAGCGACGGCGTCCCAGCGGTTCTCACCGTGTGCGTCGAAGTCCGGCTGGCCGAGCACGGCGTCAGCGGGCAGCCCGGTGCCATGCCCGGGCAGGCCGTCCCACCTGAGCACCCGGTTGTTCGCGGTGTCGGCAACGGCCAGCCGGCTGCCGTCCAGCGCGGCCGCGTAGGGGAAGCGCAGCCGGGCTGGGCCCTGCGGGACGTAGGTGAGCTCGGCCGCGACGGTGGGGTCGGGCTGGCCGAGCACCAGGGTCGCGTCGGTGTCGGCCTCGGGCACCGGTGTCCAGCCGAGCACCCGGTGGTCGCCGGCGTCGGCGACCAGCAGCCGCTGCCCGTCGCCGGTGACCGCGTGCGGCCAGCGGAACGATCGTGGCCCGACGCCTTCGCCGCGGTTCTCCTGCCGGCTGTGCGCGTCGGGCTGGCCGAGCACGACGTCGGCGGGGCGGGCCGGGTCGGGCAGGTCGTCGGCGGGTACGCCGGTCCAGCCCAGCACACGGCGGTTCCCGGTGTCGGCGACCCAGAAGGTGCCGCCCGCCCAGCCGAACCCGAACGGCCAGTACAGGGTGCCGGCGGCGGTGTCGCCCCCCCTGTTCGCCTCGACCGAGAGCAGGTCGGGCTGGCCGAGCACCGCGTCGGGCGGGGTGTCGTCGTGCTCCGGCACCGCGTCCCAGACGAGCAGCCGGTGGTGCCAGGCGTCGGCGACGACGAGCCGGCCGCCTGCCACGGCCACCGCGGTGGGCAGGTGGAAGCCGTTGTGCGGACCGCGGCCGGCGGCCGCCGGGCCCTCGGTGGTCCGGTCGGGCTGGCCGAGCACCACGTCGGCGTCGGCGCCGTCCCGCTCGGGCCAGTCGTGCCACACCAGCACCCGGTGGTTGCCGGTGTCGGCGACGACGACGCAGCGGCCGTCGGTCCACACCCCCCGCGGGGCGTAGAGCTGGCTGCCGGTCGGGGCGGCGGCGGGTAGCGCCAGCCCTCCTGGGGCGGTGGCGCCGAGCCGGCGGACGGGTCTCACGGCCGGCGCAGCAGGTCCTGCACGGGGACGAACGCCTGCGGCGGCACCGGCGCGTCCATCCAGGTGACTGCGGCCAGGCCCGGCACCCGGGTCAGCAGCGTCTGCTCGACGCCTGCGGCCAGCTCGGCGGCCGTGGCGGCGTCGGCGCCGGACAGCCTCAGCACCGCCCGGTCGTCGTCCAGCTCCACCACCTCGACGTCGGCGCCGGAGGCGACGAGGTAGGGGCGCAGGCTCTCGACGACCCGCAGCACCTCCAACGGGCGGCCGCCACGCACGATGCGGTGGCGCACCAGCAGGGCCATCACCTCGGGCTGCTCGAGGGCCTCCACCAGCAGGTCCTCCCCGGCGGGGTCGGCCCGCAGCCGCTGGACCAGGCTGACCAGCCCGGCCCGGGTGAACTCCTCGGAGGCCTGCACCACCTCGTCCACCAGCGAGCGCACGGCGGGGTCGGCGTGGCGCACCCGGTCCATCAGCTCGTCGAGCCGGGCGGCGAGCGCGACGAAGTCCTCACTCACTGCTTCCCCCACAGCGGGGCCTGCTGCAGGTGCTGGTCGGCCTGGGCGTCGAGCAGGTCGCGCCGCACCTGACGGGCCAACCACCCGAGCCGTCTCCGCCAGCCGGTCGGCGTGCTGGCGTGCGAAGAGTCCACGGGCCCACCCTGCCTCACCTCACCCGGGCGCGGGCCACCTCGGCCAGCACCTCGTCGACGGCGGCCACCGAGGCCGTGTCGTCGACCTGCTCGAACAGCGCCCGGGCCTCGCTCAGGCGCGCCTCGGCGTGGTCGAGGATGCCGAGGTGGGCCAGGGCGTTGCCCTGGTTGGCCCGCAGCCGGGCCGCGCCGGCTCGGTCGACCTGCGGGTCGCGCACGGCGATGAGCTGCTCGTACAGCTCGACCGCCTCGACCAGGTTGTCGGCCTGGTGGCTGCTGGGCAGGTACTGCAGGGCGTTGGCGAGGTTGAGCTGGGCGCTGGTCCACTCCGCCGGGTGGGTGTCGGGACGCAGCACCCGCAGGGCCGCCCGCAGCGAAGCCACCGCCACGGCCTGGCGGATGCGGTCGCCCTGCCCGGCCATCGGCAGCACCAGGTACGCCAGCGCCAGGTACTGGCTGGCCTGCGCGAACTGCTCGGGGTGCCGGTCCTCCCGGAACGTCTGCAGCGCCGCCTGCAGGTCGCTGACCGCTGCGAGCAGAGCGGCCCGGTCGGGCTCCTCCCCGGCGGCGGCGTCGTAGCGGGCGACGCCGCGCAGCAGCAGCACCTCCGCGCGCCGCAGCGCCGCCGCCCCCGGCGCCAGCCCGTCCAGGGCCAGCGTCGCCTCCCGCACCGCGGCGGCCGCCTGGCCGTGCTGGTGCAGCACGTCGGCCGCGCTCGCGCCCAGCGCCGCGGCGAGCAAGGGGCTGCCTGCCTCCCGGGCCGCCTGCGCTCCCGCGCGCAGCTCGGCCACCGCCGCGGCCGGGTCGGCGGCCTCCAGCGCCGACGAGGCCCGGGCCGAGCGCACCATGGCAGCCACCTCGCCGGGCAGGTCGGGCCCCGGCGCATCGGGTGCGGGCCCGGCGTCCAGGGTGAACGCGGCGACGGCAGCCAGCGCCCGCACCGGCGGCGGGACCGAGGGGTCGGCCCCCACCTCGGCCAAGGCGGCAGTGTCGCCGGAGAGCACGGCCCGGTTGTAGGCCGCCACCTCGTCGTCGCCGGCCGCGGCGGCCGCGGCGGCCTCGCTGTCCCCGGTCACCGCGAGTCGCAGGTACTCCAGCTCGGCGGGCCAGCGCGCCGGCGGGGAGTCGGCGAGCAGGGCCGCGACGGCGTCGCGAACGGCGGGCGCCTCGGGGTCGGCGATCAGCAGCATCCCCGCCGGCCAGTCCGGCACGCCCACGGGCTGGGTCACGGCCGCTCCCGCACGACCTGCACCGGCTGCTCGCCGAGGTGGCGGGAGGCGGCGCGCTCGTACTCCCGGGCCGCGACCTGTGCCCGGGGCCGGTCGGGGTGCTCGGACAGCCTGCGGCGCACCGCGCCCGAGGCCAGCACCACGTCGAGGTAGACGACGAAGCG
>Ga0114938_1001192_pt1 | contig 18176 bp, 19 predicted proteins | sample AshMeaBigSpring_FD_88675 | JGI IMG/M metagenome (GOLD analysis project Ga0114938, IMG submission 88675) | Groundwater microbial communities from Big Spring, Nevada to study Microbial Dark Matter (Phase II) - Ash Meadows Big Spring | ecosystem: Environmental > Aquatic > Deep subsurface >...
AACAACAGACCAAGAAAAAGATTTAATTTTGAATCACCAAATGCTATTTTTAACAAATTAACTAATCAAGAAAAAGTTGCATTTGTGACTTGAATCCACCCAATATTTAACCTTAAAAAATTTAAAAACTAAATATCCATTTATTCCAAGTCATAAAAAAATAAGGGGAGCCTTTGTAAAAAATGTATAATAATATATATAGGAGTTTTTGTATTCACACAAACTAATTATAATAAAAAATCATTGTTGCCACATAAAGGCAATTCCATTTATTTCTGCCAACTTGTCCTTTATAAGCCTGTGGCAAGGCTTTTGCTTATATTAAATAAATTTATTTTGACATGGACGACATCAAAAATACTGACAATACTTCAGAGTCATCAGATACTAATGACAATACTACCGCAGCTAAAGAAACTGATACTAAGGTTGCAAATAAAGATACTAATCAAAAAGAAAACCATAAAGACGAATCACTATTTGATAAAATAAAAAAAGTAAAAATTGGCAGTAATAAATCAGAGGAATTACTCAAGGAAATCGAAAAACAGAAAGAAAATAATAAGGAATTGCAAGAAAAATATATAAGACTTTTTGCAGAATTTGAAAACTATAAACGACGCACTGCAAAAGAAAAAATCGAAATGATACAAGCAGCCGGTGCTGAAATCATCAGGCAATTATTACCAATATTGGATGATTTTGAACGAGCCACAAAAGCTACGGAGCAAAGCAAGGACAAGGATATATATACTGGATTTACCTTAATTCAAAATAAATTAATAAATATACTGGATCAAAAAGGTATTACTGAGATCACCACTGCACAAGGAGATGATTTTGATGTAGCATTTCATGAAGCCCTCAGCGAGATATCTGCAGGGGCCGATATGGCTGGTAAAGTAGTAGATGTAATTGAAAAAGGATATCAATTAGGCGATAAAATATTGAGGCATTGTAAAGTAGTCATTGGTAAAAACGAAGATTAATAAATGTATTTTTAAAAATTGACATGAAAAAAGATTATTATGATATTTTAGGAGTAAATAAATCAACATCAGCCGATGATATCAAAAAAGCCTATAGAAAATTAGCTATGCAGTATCATCCCGATCGCAATCCAGGGGATAAAAATGCAGAGGAAAAATTTAAAGAAGCAGCAGAAGCATATGATGTATTATCCAATCCCGAAAAAAAAGCAAAATATGATAGATTTGGCCATCAAGGGATGAGTGGATCCGGCGGATTTGGTGGTGGAGGCAGTATGAATATGGAGGATATTTTCAGCAATTTTGGAGATATATTTGGTGAAGGTTCGCCATTTGAATCTTTTTTTGGTAATAGACGCAGTAGCGGTCGACATCGAGGTACTCCCGGTAATAACCTCAAAATTAAAGTAAAACTTACCCTCCAAGAAATAGCCAACGGCGTAAAGAAAACAATTAAAGTAAAAAAACAAGTAGAATGTAAAGTGTGTAATGGTAGCGGTGCTAAAGACAATAATAGTGTAGGCGCTTGCAAAACCTGTGGAGGTAGTGGTGTAGTACGTCGTGTTACCCAAACATTCTTAGGACAAATGCAGACCCAAACCACATGCAATACATGTAACGGATCAGGACAGAGCATTACATCTCTGTGTAACTCATGTCAAGGCGAAGGGCGTGTGATGGGCGAAGAAACAATTATAATAGATATACCTGCAGGTGCAAACCCCGATATACAATTCAGTATGAATAACAAAGGGAATGCCGGTAAGCAAGGTGGTCCATCAGGTGATTTACTTATTAATATAGAAGAGATACCACATAATGATCTGAAAAGAGAAGGTAATCATGTAATTTATGACTTATTCATAAATTTTGCTGATGCTGCATTGGGTTGTAGTTTGGAAGTGCCCACACTCAATGGCAAGGCTAAAATCAAAATTGACGCAGGCACACAAGCTGGCAAAGTGCTTAAGCTCAAAGGCAAAGGATTTCCTTCACTCAACACTTATGATCGTGGTGATCAGCTTATTTATGTCAATGTATGGACTCCTAAGAAATTAAATAGTGAAGAAACTGCCCTATTAGAAAAACTACGCAATGCCCCCAACTTCAAGCCGCAACCAGATAAAGATGGCAAGTCATTTTTTGACAAAGTAAGAGATATGTTTGGGTAATATGACCGATTGTCTTTTGAAGTGATTATTTCATTGCTACGTACGTTGTATCTTTGCTTACTATATAATCAATACTTTTTTTAATATTATATGTATAGAACACATACTTGTGGCGAATTGCGTCGCAATAATATAGGTGATACGGTAACGCTAGCTGGTTGGGTACAACGCAGTCGAGATATGGGCGGACTTACTTTTGTAGATCTCAGAGATCGATACGGTATTACCCAGCTTATTTTCAATATGGAAACCCATGCAGACCTATGTGATATGGCACGCACTTTAGGTCGGGAGTATGTAATACAAGCAACAGGTAAGGTAATAGAGCGGAGCAGTAAAAATAAAAATATTCCTACAGGTGAAATTGAAATAGAAGTATCCATACTCAAAGTACTCAATGTAAGCAAAATACCCCCCTTCACTATAGAGACCGAAACCGATGGAGGTGATGATCTCCGTATGAAGTATCGCTATATAGACTTACGCCGACAGCCCGTGCGAGATAATATTATCGGTCGGCACCATGTGGCACAGGCAGTGAGGGAGTACCTCAATAGTAAAGGATTTCTTGAAATAGAAACCCCCTTTCTTATCAAATCTACCCCCGAGGGAGCAAGGGACTTTATAGTACCTTCTCGTCTCAACCCTGGCGAATTTTATGCCTTACCTCAAAGCCCTCAAACATTTAAGCAACTATTGATGGTAAGTGGATTTGATAAATATTATCAAATAGTAAGATGTATGCGTGATGAGGATTTAAGAGCCGATCGTCAGCCCGAATTCACACAGATAGATTGCGAAATGTCTTTTGTAGAACAAGAAGATATATTGCTCTGTTTTAGTGGTATGATCAATCATATATTTAAAAGTATTCGCAATATAGAATTTGCCAATATCCCTCGTATAACTTATGATGATGCTTTGCTTTATTATGGCAATGATAAGCCCGATATTCGTTTTGAAATGAAATTAATAGATTTCAGAGCTGTTACACAATTAGATAGATTTTCTGTATTTGATACCGCTGAGGATGTAATTGCAATATGTGCTACCGGCGCAGGAAACTATACCCGTAAGCAAATTGATGAAATTACTGAGTGGGTCAAACGACCTCAAATCGGTATGGCGGGTATGGCATGGATGCGCTGGCAGGATGATGGGTCTGTAAAAGCCTCATTCGAAAAATTTTATACTCAAGCGCAGCTTGTAAGTATGATCCAACACGCTCGTGCGACAAAGGATGATCTCGTATTGATACTCGCCGGGGATGCTAAGAAATCTCGTAAAGCGATGAGTGAATTACGTCTCGAGATGGGCAATAGATTGAAACTAAGAGACCCTAATACTTTCTGCCCATTATGGGTTATAGACTTTCCTATGTTTGAATATGATGAGGAGCATAATACATGGTCGCCGGCTCATCACCCATTTACCTCACCCAAGGTAAATGATATGCAATATTTATTTGCCGAGCCCGGCAGAGTAAGAGCCAATTGCTATGACTTTGTATTGAATGGTGTAGAACTTGCAAGTGGTAGTATAAGAATCCACGATAGAGATATGCAAATGACTATATTCAAGGCACTAGGGCTAAGTGATAAAGAGGCTAATTTCAAATTCGGATTTATACTCAAGGCTTTTGAGTATGGAGCACCACCTCATGGGGGAATAGCATTTGGATTTGACAGGCTATGTGCATTGATACTATCAGGCAATGAATATATAAGAGATTTTATTGCATTCCCCAAAAATAATGCAGGCAGAGATGTCATGCTCGATGCCCCAGCTAGTGTTGAAGCACATCAATTAAAAGAATTGCATATCGAAGCCAAAATATAATAATATATTACGCAAGGGATATCTGCGATTATAAAAAATAAAGTAAAAAAAATTGATTAAAACGTATTGAAGCATTAAATAATACCAATGTTATTTATAAATTATGCTAATAATTTTAAATCTTACATTATAAAATGTCGATTTGATAGATGTTTAGAACAATTTAGTTTTAATTGATTGGTCTAATACATATATCCTTGCGGTATAATAATTCTTTTATAATGCATAAGGCATGCATGTTTTTACACTTTAATAATAAAATATCCAACGGGAGGGGTTTTGATAATACTTCATTAATCCAATTTTGCAATGATTGTACTGCTACTGTGACCGGGCAAATAGGGAATGATTACTGTTTTTATGGCGATATCATAGCCTACGACCTCATCTTCTTTATAATCACCCCCTTTTACTAATACATCGGGGTGTATTTTTTTAATAAGATCATATGGTGTATCTTCATCAAATAATATTACTAGATCTACACAAGTCATACTAGCTAATAATAACATTCTATTATATTCTGTATGGATAGGTCGTGAGGCTCCCTTGAGTCTGCGTACGGACGAGTCACTATTTACTGCTACTATTAGTACGTTGCCCAAAGCTCTAGCATGGCACAAGGTATGCAAATGACCTATATGTAATACATCAAAACAACCATTGGTAAATACAATTTTGTGGTTTTTCATGCGAGACACAGCCAAGCAAGATTGCAGTTGGTCTATGTTTATGATTTTATTTTGAAAAGAAGCTAAAAACAAAATAATAGTTAAGTTAATTATATACTATAAATTTATACGATATTGGTTGAGAGCCATCATGTATATTCATTATATACATACCTGGAGTCAATGTGTGTAAGTTAATAAAAAATGAATTGCCTTTTTTATGTGTTATAACTCTCCCTTCATAACTATATATAGTGGTATTGAAAACATAGGATTGAGAAAGTATGCATAAATAGTCTACAGTATATTCTATTTTGATATTATTATTATCTACTATTCCAGAAATAATAGGAGCATCATAATTTACAAATATTACAGTACTAGCACTAGCACTATTAGGAATAGCTAATGTATCTGTATATTTATTGTAATAAATATCCGCAGGATTGCTTAGCCCACTTATAGTGTCAGTAATCACAGTAAAATCACTATTGTACCGATAGACAGCATTGCTACCCCAAGTAGATACCCAATATGATCCAATACCATCGGCCGCCAAATCATCAATATTGCTAAAAGGAGTAGTAATAAGATCAGACCTAACACTGTCTATTAGGGATACAGCTTTTATTTTAGCAGCACTACCCCAAGGCACAAATAGCAATCGGTAGGCATAGTCATCAAAGAGGATGCCATTGGGTGTTTCTACAGTATTAGTAACAAATAAATTAAAAGAATAGGTAGTAGCATCAATTCGATAAATATTTTTAGCAGTAAAATCAGTAACAAAAATATTATTAACACCATCGTAGCTTATACCATTTATAAAAGAGCCCTCGATACTTATAGTAGTGATAAGTGTGCCTGTAATTACATCATATACTTTTACATTACCCTCCGTACATGCAAATAGGCGATTATCTAAATCTTTCAATCCGTGAGATGCGATGATACTACTGACTAATATACTGAGATTCTCAACTGTACCCAAAGCAAGTAATTGATTAGTTCCTTTATTGGCTATAAGGTAGCGCAAGTTTCCTGCATAATAGTCGAAACTTTCTGGACTGGAAAGAGACTGTGCGGATGTAATAAAACGAGCATATAAATGAATAAAAGTAGAAATAAAATTATACATAAATAATAAAAATTATTATTACAAAATTACATCAATACGAGCTAAATGATTACGCATTAAATTTATAATAAGATGCTATTCCAAATTGTATATATCCGGAATTGAATTTGTGATTGCCCGGCAAATTTTATTAAATTGTTTTTTATAATGTAATCTTTTAATAGTAGTCTGTATGGCAATTGCTCTTCTGAGTATTCTAATATAAAATTATATATTTTATACTTAGCAATTTATTAGATATTACATAAGTATAGATAATCACACCGGACTACCTTTATTTTTTCTTCTTATTAATTTTTTATTAGATGAAAATGAGTATAGGGGTTTTTAATATGATTATCATATAGGGGATGCTAAATAAACCAGCTCCAACAATTGTAGTTTAAAATACGCATTTATTTTTATCAGCTTTATAAATATAATACATGAAAATAGTGATCCTTGTTACCATGGTAATGAATATTACAGTCCAATAATCTACCCACAAATCTTATTGCGTATTATCCATATAATCATTCCTCTATCCCTTTATCAAATTGATCGCAGCACCGGCTTTGAACCAAGCTATTTGTTGCGTATTGTACGAATGATTTACTACAATGGTTTCGCTGTTGCCGTCGGCGTGGTGTAACACTATGCGGAGTGGTATGTTTGCTGTAAACTCTGTAAGTCCTACGATGTCAATCGTATCGTCTTCTTGTATCTTGTCATAGTCGCTCTTGTCAGCAAAAGTCAATGCAAGCATACCTTGTTTCTTGAGGTTGGTTTCGTGTATACGTGCAAATGATTTGGTGAGCACTACTCGCACCCCTAAGTGGCGAGGCTCCATAGCGGCGTGTTCACGTGATGATCCTTCGCCATAATTCTCGTCACCCACTACGATGGTGCCTATACCCGCTGCTTTGTAAGCCCGTTGTGTAGCTGGCACAGAACCATATTCTCCAGTCAATTGATTTTTAATCAAGTCCGTTTTTTCATTGAAAAAATTTACGGCACCGATAAGCATATTGTTGGAGATATTATCCAAATGTCCACGAAACTTGAGCCAAGGACCCGCCATTGAGATATGGTCGGTGGTGCATTTACCTTTTGCTTTTATCAATAATTTCAAGCCTTTTAAATCAGTACCTTCCCAAGCCGCAAAGGGTGCTAATAGCTGCAATCTTTCGCTGTCTGGGCTTACTAATACTTGCAATCCACTGCCATCAGTGGCTGGCGCTTGGTAGCCCGCATCTTCGACGGCGTATCCATTGGGAGGCAATTCATATCCTGTGGGTGCATCGAGTTTAACTTGTTCGCCAGCCTCGTTAATTAAAGTATCAGTTAGTGGATTGAAATTTAAATCCCCTGCTATGGCTAGAGCCGTTACGAGTTCAGGACTCCCTACAAATGCATAGGTGTTTGGGTTACCATCGGCACGCTTTGCAAAATTTCTATTGAATGAATGTACTATTGTGTTCTTTTCTTGTTTCTCAGCACCTATTCTGTCCCACATTCCGATACATGGCCCGCAAGCATTGGCAAATACTTTTGCGCCTATTTTATCAAAAATTTTCAACAAACCATCTTTTTCAATGGTGTAACGCACTTGTTCAGAACCGGGCGTGATAGTAAATTCCGCTTTTGTTTTTAGGTTTTTATCTGCTACTTGTTGAGCAAGTGAGGCTGCTCGTGAAATGTCTTCGTATGACGAATTGGTACATGAGCCAATTAATCCTACTTCTATTTTTGTGGGCCAACCGTTCTTGGCTGCCATTTCTTTCATTTGCGAAATAGGTGTTGCCAAGTCGGGCGTAAAAGGACCATTCAAGTGTGGCTCTAACTCATCTAAATTAATTTCTATAACTTGATCAAAATATTTTTCGGGTGATTGATATACTTCTATGTCGGCGGTCAAATGTTCTTTGATGGCATCTGCTGCTTTAGCCACTTCGGCACGCCCTGTCGCCACAAGGTATCGTTTCATGCTATCGTCATAGCCAAATGTTGATGTCGTAGCACCTATTTCAGCACCCATATTGCATATAGTACCTTTACCTGTACAACTCAATGCCTCTGCACCTTCGCCAAAATATTCCACTATGGAATCTGTGCCACCTTTTACAGTTAATATGCCTGCTACTTTTAGAATTACATCTTTAGCCGAAGTCCATCCATTGAGTTTACCTATAAGCTTTACTCCTATTAGTCTGGGGAATTTCAACTCCCATGCCAAGCCTGCCATGACATCGCAAGCATCGGCTCCACCTACGCCAATAGCTACCATACCCAATCCTCCAGCGTTCACAGTATGTGAGTCGGTGCCTATCATCATGCCTCCTGGAAATGCGTAATTTTCCAACACTACTTGATGTATGATGCCGGCACCGGGCTTCCAAAACCCTATGCCATATTTGTTAGAAACTGAAGAAAGAAAATCAAACACTTCTTTGCTCTCAGTTTTGGCTCTGTGGAGGTCTTCTGATGAACCCACCTTAGCAGTAATGAGATGGTCGCAATGCACTGTAGAGGGTACAGCTACTTGAGGGCGAGCTGCTTGCATAAATTGCAACAAAGCCATTTGGGCTGTGGCATCTTGCATAGCTACTCGATCGGGGGCAAAGTCCACATAAGAGGTGCCTCGTTTGAAGTTTTCAAGGGTTTGGTCAGCATGTAAATGCACAAAAAGTATTTTTTCGGCTAAGGTCAAAGGTCTATCAAGTAGCGTATGTGCGGCGTTTACTCGATCAGGAAATTTTGCATACAGCGATTGAATCATGTTTAAGTCGAACATAGTATTTTATTTTGAAGTATGAAGCGAATATTTAATAACAAAAAAACCTGCAATGTAATTGCAGGTTTGGAATATTTATATATGATTATATGTGTCTGTACTTGGTTCAAAAATCGGGAGGTGATCTGCATTTTATAGATGTGCAAAGATACAAAAAATATTTTTTGTAATATAAAATTTTTCTATTGTTTCAATATGGCAAATGTAGCTTTTTGTTTATGTTTTAATTTGGAGAGTAGCAATATGCTTTTCTTATTATCTACAAGCATTATTTTTACTGTATTAGGTGGGTAGTGTCCTTCGTTCAAGGCGATTATTTCAAAGTTATTTTTGGATGATTTATGCACTGGAAAACTTAATAGTTTTTTCTTAGCTGTAATGGTATAATCTGTCAAAACTTTAGTGCCATTGAGGTAGATTTCTATTTTATCCCTATCTTACATAGTTTCATCCCATATCATAAGTCGTATGGTATCGCTCTTCCACTTTATATTGATGGTTTCGCCATCCTTTATTTCATTTACTTTACCTACATCTTTAAGTTCTGCGATTTGCTGAGATGTGGATTTGAGGGTTGGATTTTTGATTTTACTTATATCTATTTTGTCAGCAATTTTAGTGAATAGTTTGTACACATTTTTGGTGGAGGCAAGTACTATATCACCTTCATAACAAGTAATACTTGCATCAGGATTAGCTGAGGTGAACTTACCTTGTAAGGTTTCCTTGCTCATTTTTTTAATAATAGTTCCCTTTACATTCATCAAGCAGAAGTCTGCTACAGGCTCTTTAGACTTAGTATAGAGTATTTTGTCTCTGTAAAATTAAATGCTTTTGATTTTTTATTGTATATACCTTTGATATTGGCTTTAGTTTCATTAGGACCATTGATATCTGAAATACTATATCCTTCAATAATGCCATTTGTTTCTGTAAATACAATTTTATATCCCATTATAATAGTTTTATCTACCATAGCTATACTACCATATCAAGGTTTTGAGCAGATGCCGCTATCCATTTATTGGTTATAAAGCATATTTTTAATAAACAAGTTTTATAATTCATTTTTAATTTATCTTAATCAAAAATAACCTTTAAAAATAAAACTATGAAAAAAATAAAACTCGGTCTTTTGTCCTTTTTTAAAGGATTTTTCATCTATATTGATATGTTGTTCTAATTCATATTCTTTTGGTCCTCTTGATAGACCACGCTCTACTGATATGTGAATGATTCTGTTGATTACATTAAATCCACATCTTAATAATTCTGCTGTTTTGGTTTGCTTTTTTGTACTCTTCAATAAATCTATCGCTAATCGTATAAATAAATAAGTATGTCTTTCATAGCTATTTGCCCAAAGTGTTTTTATGGTTTTTACCTTACCTTCATGAGTAATAATTTTTTGGTACTTTGCATTTTATATACGTCTTATATTGTAAGGTATCTAAATGACACTATCTACGTTCTGTGGCATGGTCATAGAGTGGATATAATTCTACCTTATCAGGGTCTTCGCCTTGATTACCTATATAATCGAACCGTTTCATCAAGCTCCTCGGTTTTTATATTGAGGCGTACTTGGATTATTTTCCATAAATCTCCAAAATTTAAAATTATATCAAAAAACTGTTCGAAAAACATTTTTATTTGTTTTTGTCAAATATAACTTTTTTCCATTACATTTGTTATAGAACCAATTATTAAAATTACTTTGCCTAAAACCTCATAATTAAAATATACAAATAATTAGAGGTTTTTTTCTATAACTTTGCATTCAATAAATTAAATTGAGCTTCTACAAAACCATTGGTTTAACAAGTGTTTACACTGCTATTAACATTTTAGCAATACTTATCACAACCAAAGTAACCTCAAAAATTAATGGACCTGAAGGCACAGCATTATTGGGTCAGTTTGCTAGCACTATAGGCATCATAACTTTATTAGCTACAGGAGCAATAGGTACTGGAGTTATAAAACTTGTGGCTCAATACAAAAACAATCCTCAACAATTACAAAAATATTTATCTACAGCATTTGGAATCACATTGTTGTGCTCCGGAATAATGGCTCTGTTTGTATTAATATTTTATAAATGGTTAGGATTAGTTACATTTAAAAGCAGTGAATATAATTTTATTTTCTTGTTTTACGGCTCAGTATTGATTTTGAATACGTTTAATAGTTTATTTATATATTTTTTAAATGGATTTAATGAGCTAAGAAAATTAACCATTATTAACATAACAATATCAATTGTTAACCTAATTTTAAACGTAATACTATGCATTTATTATGGCGTAAAAGGTAATTTATTATGCAACATGATAACACAAACACTCATTTTTTTTATAATATTATTAATGTTAAAAAAAATGAAATGGCTAAATAGGGCTACAATTTTTGGAGGAATAGATTTAAAAATCGCAAAAGAATACAGCAATTATACAGCCATGAGTGTATTTGGATTAATACCAGCATTTACAATACTTTTAATAAGAAATTATATAATAGATACATTAGGGCTTGAAAAAGCAGGTTTATGGCAAGGAATAAATTCCATTTCTACATATTATTTAAGTTTTATAACTTCAGTTTTGGGCGTATATTATTTACCAAAATTAACAGAACTTAAAGATGATAAATATCTTTTAACAAGAGAAATTCGCAAGGGCTACAAACGTATAGTACCGTTAACAATTGCATTATCATTTGGAATTTGGTTATGCAAAGACATTATCATACACGTTTTGTTAGCGCCAAGATTTTTACCAATGAGAGAATTATTTACATTTTTTATGATAGGAAATGTGCTGAAAATTATTGGCTACATAATCTATTATATGATTACCATTCGTACATCTACCAAAAAGTCATTTATAATAATAGTAACTATGGAATTGGTATATTATTTTGCCTCTATACTATTAATTGATAAGTATGGATTGATAGGCACAAGCTATGCTTTTGCAGTGTATATGCTCGTTTATATGATGCTATGTTTTTATTTTTTAAAAGATATTTTGATAGATATCAAAAAAAGTATTGCACCCAATAAGTTATCTATTAATGTAAAAAATATTAAAAATAAAGTAATTAAAAAAGTAAATTAAGCCTAAATAAAAGCTAATTATTTTTTATATTTTTGCATTTTATTATTAAACTTCTTTTATTAACACAATACTTAATATTATATAAAAAACATTATCTTTGCCATTCAAAAGAATTTTTATTATCCAATGAGTTATACTTTTTTAGACAATAAATGTGTTTTAGTAACAGGAGGTACAGGTTCTTTCGGAAAAGCATTCGTAAAATTTATCTTTGAAAACAATATAAACATACGAAGATTAGTAATATTCTCGCGTGACGAACAAAAGCATTTCAATATGCTAAACGATTACACACCTGAACAACTAAAACGCTTACGTTTTTTTATAGGCGATGTGAGAGACAAAAGCCGCATAAGATCTGCTTTGGAAGGTGTGGACTATGTAGTGCATGCAGCAGCTATGAAACATGTGCATATTGCAGAATATAACCCAATAGAATGTATAAAAACCAATATATTAGGTGCAGAAAATTTAATAGAAGCATGTTTTGAAAAAGGAATACAACGCGTAGTAGCATTATCAACAGACAAAGCAGCAGCACCCATTAATTTGTATGGTGCTACAAAATTAGTATCAGATAAATTATTTGTAGCAGCCAATAATATAAAGGGCTTAAGAAATGTAAAATTAAGCGTAGTAAGATACGGCAACGTTATGGGTTCAAATGGCTCAGTAATACCTTTTTTTATACAAAAGAAACATACAGGAACATTACCTATTACAGACGAAAGAATGACACGCTTCAATATTTCATTAATAGATGGAGTAAAAATGGTAATTTATGCATTAGAACATGCAATGGGAGGCGAAATATTTGTACCTAAAATACCATCATATAAAATTTTAGATGTAGCAAACGCAATAGCACCAGATACAGCAAAAGCCATAGTAGGCATAAGACCTGGCGAAAAAATTCACGAAGAAATGATAACTTCCTCAGATTCATTTACTACTTACGATATAGGGAAATATTATGCTATTTTACCACAAAAAACTACTTTCAACCTAAACGATTTTATTAGCTATCATAATGCAACAAAAGTAGAAGAAGGATTTTGCTATAATTCAGCTACTAACACTGAGTGGATAAATGTAGATGATATAAAAGCATTAATTAAAGAGCATGTAAATTCAGATGTCACAAATTGTACCGATGAAACACCAAATCCCTTATAGCACACAATGTATAACAGATGAAGATATACAAGCAGTGGTAGATGTATTAAAAAGTCCATATTTAACCCAAGGACCACAAGTAGACGCTTTTGAAGAAATAATAGCCAAAAAAGTAAATGCCAAGTACGCAGTAGCTTTAAACAATGGCACTACAGCCCTACACTTAGCAAATGCTATTTTATTGCAAAATACCCCAAAGCACAAAAAAGTAATTACTACACCAATAACCTTCGTTGCATCAGCTAATGCCACTTTGTATTGCGGTAATACTGTAGAATTTGTAGATATTGACCCCAATACTTTTTTAATTGATTTTAACCAAATAGAAGATAAACTTAAGCAAAACCCAAATTCATATGCAGGCATTACAGCAGTTTCATTTGCAGGGCTTCCTATAGACACAAAAGAATTAAAAAAAATAGCTAATAAATATAACGTTTGGATATTAGAAGACGCTAGTCATGCCCCTGGAGCTTATATCAATTATGAAAACGAAAAAGTATTTTCCGCCTCATGTAATTATACAGATATGGCAACCTGTTCGTTTCATCCCGTAAAACACATAGCCTGTGGCGAAGGAGGCATAGTAACTACAAATAACGAGAAGCATTATAAGCAATTAAAAAAATTACGCACACACGGAATAACAAAAAACTCATACGAATTTGTAAACAATGTAACAGACGAAGCATGGTACCACGAAATGCAGGACTTAGGTTTTAATTATCGCATCTCTGATATACTTTGTGCTTTAGGCATAAGCCAAACAAAGAAGCTTGAAGAAAGCATTGCCAAACGCCATATTTTAGTGCAAAAATACAAGCAAGAGCTCAATAAAATTAATGAAATAGTATTTCAAAAAGTGCCAGCAAACGCATACCATGCCTATCATTTATTAGTAATAAGAACAGACAAACGCAAAGCACTATTTAACTATTTAAAACAATTAAACATCAATTGTCAAGTACATTATATACCAGCACACCTTATGCCTTACTATCAAAACTTAGGATGTAAAATAGGCACACTACAAAATGCAGAACAATATTATAAAGAATGCTTAAGCATACCATTATACCCACACATGACCACTGATCAGCAAGATTATGTAATAGAAAAAATAAAAGCGTTTTATGAGCAATAATATTGCAATCATACCGGCACGTGGAAGAAGTAAAAGAATTCCCCGCAAAAATATCAGAGATTTTCTTGGCAAGCCAATCATTGCCTATCCTATTATAATGGCCTTATCATCAGGGTTATTTGAAGAAGTTATGGTATCAACAGATGATAGTGAAATAGCAGATATTGCCAAGCATTATGGAGCCAAAGTGCCATTCCAACGCAGTGATAAAAATGCTAATGATTATGCAATTACTTTTGATGTAATAAAAGAAGTTTTAGAAAATTATAAAAGCCAAAATATAAATTTTGATTTAGCATGTTGTATATACCCATGCACGCCATTACTAAATGAATATTTAATCAAGCAAGGATTAAAAAAATTGAAAGATGAAAAATTGGACTTTGTGTTTCCAATCGTACAATACAGCTCGCCAATACAAAGAGCATATCGCATAAATAATAACAAAATTACACCTTTTGATAATTCATTTATTAACACCCGAACACAAGATTTAGAAAAAGCATACTATGATTCAGGGCAATTTTATTGGTTTACTATTCAAAATACTCTGAAAGAAAATAAATTTTCAACACAAAATATAGGAGGAATAATTATAGATGAGTTGCAAACTCAAGACATAGACAATGAAACAGATTGGTTATTAGCAGAATTAAAATATAAATTAAAAAATAAATATGAAAAAATTTAAAACACCACAAGAAGTATTTTGGGAAGGCGAATTTGGGAATGATTATATCAGTAGAAATAAAAGTACTCAGCTTTTAGCTTCAAATTTAAATTTTTTTTCAAGAACTTTACACCACGCAGGACAACCAAAATCATTGATAGAATTTGGAGCTAATATAGGCATGAATTTAAAAGCCATTCAAAGCTTATATCCAAACATAAAACTAACAGGCATAGAAATTAACGCTAAAGCAGCAAAAGAATTATCAGATACTATAGGAAAAGAAAATGTTATTCATTCCTCAATATTTGACTACATACCCAATAAAACATTTGAAGTGGCATTAATAAAAGGCGTTTTGATACATATAAACCCTGAAATGCTACACTTAGTTTATCAAAAATTATATGACGCCACATCAAAATATATTTTGGTATGTGAATACTATAACCCTACACCAGTGTCAATTACATATAGAGGACATGATGACAGATTATTTAAGAGAGATTTTGCAGGTGAAATATTAGATAAATTCTCTGATTTAGAATTAGTAGATTATGGCTTTGTATATAAAAGAGACAGAGCATTTCCCCAAGATGATGTAACTTGGTTTTTAATTAAAAAAAATGAGAAAGTATAAATGTTTATCATGTTCTAAATTTATTTTAAATGATTTTCATCTCGAACCAATAAGAGACGAAGACAAATTTGAAATTATGACTATTAGAAATGAACAAATTTATCATTTACGTCAGGCAAAACCGTTAACTATAGAAGATCAAGAAAATTATTTTTCAAATGTAGTTTCTAAATTATTTGAACAAGATTTTCCTAATCAATTGCTGTTTTCATTTTTTTATAAAAACGAATTCATAGGTTATGGCGGCTTAGTACATATTAATTGGATAGATAAAAACTCCGAAATTTCTTTTATAATGAAAACCGAATTGGAAAAAGAACATTTCTCCTTGTATTGGTCAAATTATTTGAAATTGATAGAAAAAGTAGCTTTTGAAGAAATGAAATTTCATAAAATCTTCACTTATGCTTTTGATTTGCGACCGCATTTATACGAAATGCTTTTAGATAATAATTACAAAGAAGAAGCACGCTTAAAAGAACAATGTTTTTTTGATAGGAAATATATAGATGTAGTGATTCACTCAAAAATAAATGGATAATGAATGATATTAAACTTGTCAAATTAAAAGCTGAAGATTTAGAAATGGTAAGAAATTGGCGAAACAGTAAAGATGTTGCTCAATATATGTACAATGAAAATTTCATTTCAGAATCTGATCAACAAAAGTGGTTTGTAAATGTAAATGAATCAAAAAGTTCAATTTATTGGATTATTGAATATAATGGGAAACAATTAGGATTAGCAAGTGTTACGGGTATAGATTACACCCTTCAAAGTTGTTATTGGGCTTTTTATTTGGGTGATTTATCAGTTCGTGGAGCAGGAATTGGTGCAAAAGTAGAATATAATGTAATTGAATATGTTTTTACAGAATTAGGCTTAAATAAATTACGTTGTGAAGTATTTGTAACAAACGACAAAGTTATTAAATTGCATGAAAAATTTGGTTTTAGAAGAGAAGCATACTACAGAGAGCATTGCATAAAAGGAAATCTAAAATTAGATGTAGTTGGTTTAGGTCTTTTAAAATCAGAATGGGAGCAAATTAACGAGCTGACAAAAAATAAGATTTATGGACAAAAATAGCATATACTTAGGCTCTGAATACCAATTTAGTTTTAAGTTTGATCAAAATGATGTAATAAATTTTGCTAAAGCATCGGGTGATGATAATCCAATTCATTTAGATGATGAGTATGCTAAAAAAACTATATTTAAAAAAAGAATTTTACATGGATTTTTAGGAGGTAGTGTATTTTCAAAAGTATTTGGGACTCTTTATCCTGGAAATGGTACAATTTATCTGAAGCAAAATATGTCTTTTTATAAACCAATGTTTGTTGAAACAGATTATGTAGCTAAATTTAAAGTAGTCGAAATTGATTCAATAAAAAATAGAGCTAAAGTCACAACAGAAATTTATGACAATGAAAATCAATTAATTATAGGAGGTGATGCCTTAATTAAACATCCTAGTATAAAATGAAAATAGATAATTATAAAATAGATTCTCAATCGCCAGTTTTCATAATTGCCGAACTCTCTGCAAACCATAATGGGAGCTTAGAAAATGCTTTAAAAAGCGTGCATGCAGCTAAAGAAGCAGGAGCAGACGCAATAAAATTACAAACCTATACAGCCGATACCATTACCTTAGATGTAAAATCTGAAATATTTAAAATAAACCATGGCACTGCTTGGGACGGGCAGTATTTATACGATTTATATTTACAAGCCTACACTCCTTGGGAATGGCATAAAACAATTTTTGATGAAGCAAATAAAATAGGTTTAACATGTTTTTCTTCGCCATTTGACTTAACAGCAATAACACTATTAGAAGAATTAAACACACCAATATATAAGATAGCATCATTCGAAATTACCGACATAGCATTAATAAAAGCCTGTGCCAAAACCGGCAAGCCAATTATTATATCTACAGGTATTGCCACCATAGAAGATATTATATTGGCAATAGAAACTTGCAAAAATGTAGGCAATGAAAATATTACACTCTTAGCCTGCACCTCAGAGTACCCTGCCCCACCCGAAAATGCAAATTTGAGAATGGTAGCAGATTTAGCCCAGCGCTTTAATGTTAAAGCCGGCTTGTCAGACCATACATTGGGGCATTTGGCACCCGTAATTGCCGTAAGTTTAGGAGCTAAAGTTATAGAAAAACATTTTATATTAGACAAAAGATTAGGAGGACCAGATTCACATTTTTCATTAGATACTAACGAATTTAAAGCTATGGTAGATGCAATACGACAAACTGAAAAAATGTTGGGTACAGCAAATTATGATTTAACAGATAAAAAGAAAAATAGTCGCAAATTTGCAAGGTCATTGTTTGTATCTGCTGATGTAAAAGAAAATGATATCTTAAATGCCTTCAATATTCGCTCTGTAAGACCAAACAACGGCTTACACCCAAAGTTTTATGCTGAAGTTTTAGGTAAATCATTTAAAGTAGATTGCGTAAAAGGAACACCTTTAAGCTTTGATATAATAAAATTCTAAAACAAAAAAATAATTTTTAGCTATAAACACAGCATTAGTCATTTATCAATTTAAATTTATCACATAAAAATTAAAATGCATAATTATTTATATCAACAAACTGATTTAGAATTAATGTCAAAAGAATTGGATTTAAAAACAAAAGAAATATTTCACCGAGTTAATGATTTTTATGGACAAGCAAGTATTTTAAGAAAATATACAAAATACCCATTTTCTCTAAAAGTGGTATGGGAGCACAGTATACCCTTTCATGATATTATATGGACTTTAGATGATAATTCTCCATTACCTACACGTTTTGTTTCCTCCAAAC
>Ga0114938_1001193_pt1 | contig 18163 bp, 7 predicted proteins | sample AshMeaBigSpring_FD_88675 | JGI IMG/M metagenome (GOLD analysis project Ga0114938, IMG submission 88675) | Groundwater microbial communities from Big Spring, Nevada to study Microbial Dark Matter (Phase II) - Ash Meadows Big Spring | ecosystem: Environmental > Aquatic > Deep subsurface >...
TACATGTGAATATTTTTAAGCGCCTCCTTGTACTGATCAGGTGGAATTGTGATATTCTTTGTGGGTAATATACCTGATGTAGCATGAACACTTCCTCGTACATCCATTAGCATAAGTAGAGTTGTTTTAGGAGAATCGACTGCTTGTGTAACGAAACAATTTCCCGTTGCATGCGTGCGGATTTGTCCACTGGTTAACTGTACTGAGCTATCATCTTGGGGTGCGTGAAAGGTGTTTGGTAAAGTACCATCAGGATTCTCAACCCAATAGCCTACCAAACCGTCATTCAGTTGCTGGTATTCGCCAATTCTTATTGGAAATTGAACTTTTGTGAAATCCTTTGTTACTTCAACTCGTTGCCCATTGGTTGATAAATTAGTACGAAATTCAGGTATTCCCATTAGCTCCAAATCAATATGAGCGCGCACTACGGCTAGGGGGGTACTGAGTATATTGGCAATGCTTATATGTTGGCTGAAATTTTCCGGTTCAATGTTTTTTAATGCTGAGATTGTAACATTCAAAAAATCAGTATGGAAAGAAGTGGTTTTACTGATCAGATAACGTACCATTTTTCTCAAATGGGGGTTTTTGATATTGTCGATGGATGTTGCTGTAAGGTAACGTGACATTTTCCCCAAATTAGAATTAACAATAGCGCTTTCGGATATATTGATTTCTGCTTTCCATGAACCATCTGCATGAATCGTACCCAAAGGGGTTCCGTCTGCTTCTAACACTACCAGCCTATTTTGACTGAAATTTGGTAATATCCAGCCGCAAATAGGTGTCGTAGCCGGATGACTGTTTACCTCCTCAATATCACTATTGGCAGCGAGCCATCGAAAGTTGATGCGTGCAGGTTGATTGATGCGTGGAGCCATGTAGAGCTGATCGGGAGTTCCGTTTTCTTTGGCATATGGAGCTATTAAAATGTTGTTTGCAAGATTTGTTGTAAACCCGAAACTATCAACAAAGTTAAACTGTTGTACTTTTAATGTGCCTGATGAAATAGGCGTAAAGTCAGAAATAAGCATTTCAGCATTTGAAAGTGGAACATGGTATATTTCTTTGTTGGTTTGCATAAACGGTTCTATATCAGCTAGCAATGGGTCGTGATAGCTTTTATTGAAGACACCCGCATTTAGTTGCATTTCGGATTTGTATCCAAGCAAATTTTCTCTAAATCCTTGCAGAGTAAAGATGATAAGGTTACCATCTTTTGTGTGTGGTATGAGCATACTTCTCCCTTGTATTCTTCTCACCCTACTGCTTGCGGATAGAATATTTTTTCGTGCGTAATCTACTTGCCCATCATTCAACATAAAATGTGCATTAACAAAGTCAGGGTCATATGTATTCGGATTATTGATAGAAACTTCACTTGCATTAGCTCTATACTCTATTTCCCAATCCATAAGTATAGGGTTCCAAGGCTTGGATAATTCTGTATACATTGATATTCTTTTTTGGTTACCTGCAATATTATGTGCTTGGTATCCATTATTTTCCATATAGATATAATAATCATCTGGCCAAGAAGAAAAATGCATATTTATTAGATCCCTAAAATCCACAGAGGTTTGACTAGTTGGACTAGAAACTGTAATGAGTTTATAGTAGTGCTCACTAAAACAATCAAGATTCGTATTTACATGCGCTGGATAACGTTTGGAAATTGGTTCGCCCAGCACAATAGCGGGGTTAGTAGGTTGATAATATCTTGGAGCAGCCAAAGTCTCCAGTATAAATTGAACTGATGTATTAGCTTGAGCGATATTATATTGGTTTAGTGCTTCTGTCAGCAAATGTTTTGCTTCGTCTCGTACACTCTCGGCTGTTTTTACTGCCTCAATTTTTTGATGCAAATTGGGAATATCGGTCGAACGCATAAACTCAAGCCATTTACTTTTAGGAATAGAAGTGGGGTTCCCTATCCTCTTTTCACGATTATAGTTATACCAATCCTGGAAGAGCTGATTTCTGAGACTTTTTAACTCATGTTTTAATGTATTGCAGGTACTTTGATTTGCGTTTAATCGATTAATAAGGTCTGCCAATTCAGATGGCAATGTAATTTCCTGATGGGCGGCTGAATCATTAGAATCTGCAATTGTAGGATTTATTGTTCGAGATACTATATGCCATAAAATTCCGGCGTTATATGGTCTAAATGTTACATTATGATGTGCTTCGGCCTGTTTTAAGTCTACATCTAATATTCTTCCTTTTACCGCATCTGCGAATTGCTCCTTTTCTTTTTCTCTAATTGTACTCGCATCTGCATTCACGGCATTGTGCACTGCAGTAGCTTGCTCTACACTATTGCCGAGTGCAGCCCTAACTGCTTTACTATAACCCTCAACGTCAGTATCCGTTGTTGTGACCTTGACATGACCGTAGCAAATAGTAGAAGTGGGAATTAGTCTGGGTTTATCCACATAACCATTTCCCCAAACACTAATTGTATTAACATCTGAATCAATTACATTCCATGAGAATTTTTCCCTTATCTTTTCATATACTCTTGCTTTATAATCAGTCCATTGATCCATTAAGGTATAATCAGTGTTGCTCCTTATACTATAGCTCCAGAAATTGAACAACTGAGTTGTTTCTGAAAGTTCTTCAACAAACGTTCGTAGAATGTCTTTTTCGGGATTACTATACCAGCCAAAAACATGAAATTCATCATTTACTTGCCTATCAGTAAATTCCTTCATACCGAATATGTTCATACAGTTCGGATAAAAAGAAGCAAAGTGTGGGTTACCGTATCCTATAGCAGTTAATTCATAGCCTGGTTTATCAATTAAGTATTCACCTTTCTCTAATAGGTCGATGTTACGATATGGTGCTCCGCTATGTTCTTGGAGCAGGATGCTACGACCAAGGTTTACATATTGTGTGTTACTAGCTGGCCAAGTTGCTAAATAATTTGGTCCTAATGTAATTGTATTACTGTCTGGTATAGGCATACTAGGAGTGTGAATATAATCACTTTCAACAATCCACACGGCATAGATATTATTGGATCTGACCTTGACAACCAACCAGCGGTTTGGCGTAGCAGGAAAGTTTAGTTTCTGATTTCCTATTACAGCATCTTTTACCTCAACCCCTTTGGTAAACGCTTCAGGTAGAGCCCAGTGTAAATGTACACCTGAACCTAGCTTTTGATTTTCCCCAAAAGGTTTTGATACTAAACCCTCGGCTATATGTGGATGATTGACATTAGAAGGAAGCTTGGAAAAATCAGCCATTGCTTCTGCTATTGATACTTCCGCTCTGCTACTACGATACTGTGGATCATTCAGTACTAAGGCATTCACTTGCATAGGAACATACAACGCTGTTTGCATATATGTAGGGTCTAAATATGCTTGTACTCTAGTGTTAGGAATACTATTTTCGAAATCAATATTTCCGATTATTTGATTGAACATTTCAGTTATTTTCATACTTTTGTATTATTTGAGATTAAAATAAAAATAAACATTTGAGAGAAAAAGCTATGGTATTACCGTAATCGTTGGATTATACTCTAACTTAATCTTATCGAGTGGGCTCATCATCTGGTAAGAAAACTGTGATGATGTAAATATTTCAGGATTTCCCAACCGTGATTTGATTGAATTTGCAAGTTCACTTATTTCAATAACCCGCAGTCTAGATTGGGTTCCTGCACGGAGTGCAGGGGCAACATTAAGTGTATTTGGATGTGTGCCTCTCAATGTTTTGCGAAGTGTAGTGACATCAATTGTGGTAGCAGGTGGCACAACTAAGTCAAATCCCAGATGAAGTGCTTCTGGTTTTAAAGATAATTCCACATTACTAGCATTATTAGCGACGACTCCTTCAAACAAACAAAGCAGTATATCGTCCGAAATCCAATCCAACCTTTTTAGAATAAATCCTTCACGTACGGCATTTAAATCTTTCCATCTTGCCAATTTAGATGAGCGAATAAGTACTCCGCTAAGGTTTATACCATCGTACAAATCGCTACCAAGTTTTGTAATAAGAACTTGTTTTATATCGTTTTCAAAGCTTGGCATAGAGATCTCGTTTTTTGATATGCTTTCAACACCTTCCCTAAGTGATTTAACCCAAAAATCATCAATATTAAAAAACCAAAATGTTTCTTCCGGAAACATCTTTGAATCTGGTAGCAGATAGTGAAAAGGAATCTTCTTCAATAGCAACATATCGCGATACCAATTTATCAACTCTGCCGAGATGGAAAGATTGGTTGTGGATGTAATTGCCTGTCCGTTTTGCTGAAGTTTTCTAATCTGTTGTGCATGCAATCGCCTGAGTTTGTACAATTCTCTGATAACAGTTGGATGAGCTAAAGCTAATTGACGACCTAGCTGCCATGCTGCGGCATAGGTAACATCAAAAATGTTATTCACTTTATCAACGGATAAACGAGAATCTGATGAGTTCACAGCAGTTGTTACAGATGTAGGCCGTAGCAGAGGTCTATCGTCATTCAATCCTATATTATTAAATGGTCCTCTATACCATGCTACATTTTTATAGCCCTGTCTCATTTGGTGGAGAAGAAGCGTTCTTCCTCTTTGTTTCCTGAATTTGATTTGAGAGTTGGCTTCGTTATCGATTCCCAAGTTACAAGGCACTAAATTCGAAATTATTTTCGGAAAGGTCTCATTTGCATTTTCACAACTAAACCCCCATTTTTTTAAACTTAACAACCTAATTTTATTAATATTAGATGGTTTTTGTTCAAATAAATTAGGATAAATATTTTCAAAGGACACTAGATGAACTACATAATTTCCACCTGATTTTGGCAACCGGTTTCCCATCACCACAGCCCGCTCCACGCCATCTGCACGACGTGCATGAGCTAACCAAGGCAAATCTGATATTTTCGGCATAAGACTGTTTAGAAGTGTAAAGTCTACATCGATTACTTCTACTTTTACATCGGTATTCTCACCACTGTTGGCCAAATCAGAAGGTTCGTCAGTAAATTGATAAGGAACAAAAACAGGTTCATTGGCAGTACCATCTGTAAGATACTTCATACCCTGCTTCCAAAAAACAGATTTTACCTCAAAGTCTTCCGTCGCTTCTAATAGAAGAAGTCCTAGCCAGGGTAATTGCTGTGTTGATGCACTGGCTGATCGTTCCCAAGGAAGTGTACTTCGATTAAAAATAATCTGAGGAAACGATTCGGAATAATCAGCGAAAGATCCTTCCTTGGGAAACACATCAAACACATCAGTGGGTTTGAGCGAGTATCTATCGCCAGCAACATGGAAAAACTGCGTTTTAATTATTGGGGCTTGGTTTTCCATTGGAACCATTAATTGGCTGGTTGTTGTAACTCTGTAAGTGCCAGCGGACAACACTGGTTGGTGTGTAGCCAGTAATTCTATAATGTTTTCTGTAGCCATTTTATAGTGTATTTAGTTTTATTATTTTTGATATATTTTTATGATTAGGCTATGCCCAAATAATCTAATGGATTTAAAGTAAACATAGGTGTAATCTGCTCTGCCAAAGCAGGGTTTATCATTTGAGCTAGCATCACATTTGGCATAATAGTAATAAGTTCAGTTCCAGATACATTTATCATATTAAAGTTAATTGCAGGCTGGATATATTGAATTTGTTCGCTTCTATTAATAGTGATTGTTTGACTAAACGTGGTTGTAGATGTGGAATGATTACCTGTTTCGGTAGGTTTATTTGCCGGTAAAATAGTAATCCCTTTCGCTACATCATTTACGTGTGTATTGTCAGCAATTGACGGTATCATTTTCATCCCCCACAATGCCGCAGGTACGTTGTCTTTATCAACTGAAAAAGCGAACTGATTGCTTTGATCAATCCATTGATTAGATGATTTGTATTCAATAACTATTTGCATAGACGAGTCAAAATCGTCTGGTGCTATATGCATAGGCGCAATCCCAAACTGAGTGTTTATATTGGAAAAGTTGATGTTTGCTCTTCTGTTTGTGTAGGTTGCTCTCTTTATTGGTATTACAGAGTGTATTCCTAGTTCCAAATCTTTCGGATTGATTACCCAGCATGTGGCACCCTCAAATGTAATCTGTTTAGACAATCCTTTACTAACACCAATATTCACATATTTACTAGTGTCTACCGAACCGGCATTTAAAGGAAGGAAAGATTTCTGAAACTCAAGCCAATCAATAGGTACTGGTGTTACTTTACTGTCGCCAAACGAAACTGTAAACGATAAAACCCATAAATGAATAGTAGCAGTACCCGAAAACTCAGGTCCCCAGACATGCAGATCGGCACCAACCTGAATAGTGATGGAAAATAAACCCAAATTTATAGACCCTCCCATATCAATGTATAGTTGAGCATCATAGTGGTAAGGTTTCCATGATATAAGAAAATCTGCCCCAGCCTTGAACCATGCGCTTATACCTCCGCTTTGATAGATGGCATCCAGGAAACCTCCAGCCATAAGAGCCACAGGGGTTAATGCAAAGTACAGTCCACCTTTTACAGATAGATCACTGGTAACTTGCCAATTAAATCCTAAGCGCGGAACATTAGGGTAATGTGCAGGTACTCTATACTTTGGGTGATAACCTCCCATAGTGACAACAAAGTCTCCAGAATGTTCACCTTTTAGCCAACTGTAGAAAGCAAAACCTCCAGTAATATGGCAGCTATGAGAAAAAATAAACGATGCAGCAGTTAGTTGAGCTTCAATGCCCACAAATCCTTCATCCGGCAAAATTGAAGCTTTAATTACCATCTGAATTTCAGCTATAGGCGTATTGTTTGATTGAGGTGGCACCAACAAGGTACATAAGCCGAGCAAATCTACTCTTGTTTTGTCTCCAAAACTAACAGCTAAAAAGGCAAATGAGTCAAGCAAATTAAATATGGTGAACTTTATACCAGCACCTAAAAAGTAATCGCTCGAGCTGATCGGAATAAAAGCATTTACCTTTTTCAGCGTATCGGGCAAATCCAAGTTTGTTTCACCAGCGACGGCCATCGCTACTAAAGGATAAGTAGCCACATCACCTATTGCAGGAGCAATTAATCTGCGGTTGTACCCAAATGCAAGTGCAATTCCGTTAAGCATAATAATGCCTGGCAGACCAACAATAGGGGCATTTAGTGCGGCAAAGATAAAAAGTGAAGTATTTCCATCACAAGTTTTAGAATAGGATCCTAAAGCGGATAGAGAAATTTTAGGCATTTTGATTATTGCAGCTCCTGCGTATTGATCTACTGCTTTATTGCATAACGGCAATGTTATTTGGTTGTGCAGGAACGCCCCACCAATTTCTATATCACCACGTTTGAAGTCCATTCCAAGTCCATTGAGGTGAAAGGACACGGCAAAATTATGCAACACGTCAAAACCAATTCCCAATCCATCAGTTTCGAACGTTAAACCGCTTATTTCAACGCTTGCATCTAGCAGGAGGAATATTGTTTTTTGCTGGGGTACTATACCAATTCTTTTTAATGTTGCAATGCCTACTTTTTTATTAACTGAAAACCATTTTCCTGGCGAAGTTGTTAGTGGGTTTTTTCCGTTAAGTGTCTGAGTTAGTTGTCCTGATGGTACCTGATCAGCCGCAGTTTTAGATGTTAAAAATGCATTTGCCACCTCAGGGTTATCCAATTTAAGAGCGGATAAATTTAAAGTAACTCCAGTCACAGTAGGCTTAAACCTAGTGTTTATATCGACTTCAGGTAAACGGCGGCTAGCAGCAGGCAATAAAGCATTCATATCTCGAACCATTGAGGCAGACCAGTTTTGGTTAGTAAAGATTAGTCCTACATTATCAATCTTTAATGCAGTGTTATCAGGAACAGTATGACCTATTAGTGGAAGATTTCTAAAATCGGCGACCAATGCAGTATCAACTTGTAGCAATATTTTAGTTGAAGAATCTGCGTTTTTATCAACAGCAATTAACAGTTGCTTTAGATCTATTTTTGTGCCAGATAAACCTATAGTTTTACTCATATTTTCTCCCAAAAGTGGTTTAAGTAAACTTTCTAAGGTGATATCTAAGGGTTTCGATGCATCTACTGGCAAATATTCTGCAATGAAGAATTTGTGCGCAGAATTACTGCTAAACATAACATTTAACTCAACACTGCCTACATGAAGAACGCTACTGAATGATATATTGTATGTTTGGTTTTGTTTAGATGCCTGAATAGTTGTTTTAATATTCAGCCTTTGCCCATTTATGTCAAAGTCTGCATCCCCTGTAAACTTGAAGTTTTTAGTGCCTGTATTAAACTCAATATGCAAGTTACTTAATAGTAACGACTCAATGGGTGCTGGGATATTTATTGTTGGAACACTAAACCTTTGTTTTATCATATCCACAAGTGATGTAATGGCAATAGGACTTTCAACGCTGCCTTTAAAATCCAATGCTCCTTCTCCTGACGTATTGTCAAGGCTGGCATCCAATATCACCTTATTTGTGCCGATTAGAAACTCTAAATGCAATTTCCCATCAAATACCATGGCGTTATTTCTTTGCGATACATCCAGCGTGGCGCCAATTCGTGTTGTTCTTAGCGGAAGGTCTAGAGCCTGTTCATGCGCTGCTGTTACCTCCATAAGCCCATCAAGGTGGAAGTTTTTTGTAGAGGGAGTACAAGAGATATTGGCTTGGCTTAATATGATAGATGGAAAGCCATTGGGTAATTGTAGTTGGTTCTTTAAAAGATCGGTAAAACTAACAGGTCTTAATAAAGCTCCAGTAAAAGTCCAAACATTTCCTTCCTCTGCCACCGCTCCTAGTGCTATTTCAATACTGTTGACCTTCCAAAGTGCAGAAATACCACCGGAAACGAATTTCCACTTGAAGTCTTTCTCAAGCGTAACATCTATGCTAAGCCTGCTCAGAGTTAAGTAGTCGGGTATAATTTCCCATGTAGATGCTGTAGAAATCTGCGTGGAAAACCTTCGTAGAGAACGATCTTTGGGGCTAAATTCAAGTCCAAAGTATTCCAATGATAATCCAGGCAGTTTCTGAATGGCGTCAGGAAATTTTCCGGTATTTACACCCATCATCTTGAAAATGTGATCAATTGATGGAATGGTGATTCCTCCGGTTGCAGCTGGCAACATTTCCATTGACCATAAATCAGACGAACCAGAAAGAGTGACTTGTGCTTTAATGTTGTTGAAAATATCCACTTCGCCCTGTATCTTACCAATAAGTTGACGTGTAGTGGTTGAAAAAGGATTAATTACCTGAATACCAATGGAAATGTTGCCTATTGTAAATTTATCTGGTATTAATTCCCAAGTCTTACCAGGATTAACGTCCAAACCTGCTTCAAAAAAAGAAACAGTCCCTGTTTTCTGGTTAAAATAAGAGTATAATCTACTAATTATTATCCCATTGAAAATACGATCAAGTTCACTAGGAAAGAAGGAACTTAAAGAAGGAAGAGCGTTTTCTACACCAAACGTTGATTGATCAAACAGAGTATTAATAAATAACTCAGGAGTGATATCTGCTTTATCCGTTGTGATAAGTTTGGCTTCCCAATTATCGCTAGACATCTTGGTTAATCTTACCAAAAGGTCGTTGCGATTGCTCAAGGTACCATCTATTTTCCAAGCGGATAAACTATACTTTCCCGTTATGGATAATGAACCAACCACATTGGTTAGCGCAAGCCAAAAACCATTCATTCTTAGTGAAGTGGTACCCGGCGGGGTAATGCTCATGGCAATATGAAGGACATCATTTACCATTTTAAAATTTATTACAATAGTTGTTATGGTTCCAGGAAAATCTAATATAGATTGAGGAATTGTTCCCTGACCTGCGATGGTAATTTCAGTGAGAGGATCTACTAATGTAATATTAGCGTCTCTTATTGTCAATTCGTCTTTTCCGATTGCTGCAAAAAATTCCTCTAAAACAGGGGAATCACCTGCTTCTTTTCTTAGCGTATAAGTTCTCGAAGTAGTTATACTCCTCTGTAACTTTTGATGGATATCAGTTATTGTAGCCATATTTATTTAGGATTTGATTTATATTCTTAATATGTCTGTTAAAAGAATTTGTAATATTTATTTAGTAGAAAGAGTAAGTAGTCGAAATAGTCATTATATCGATTATAAATTTAAAATGCGTACGATTTTTCATCTTCTATTTAATTTTTTGGTTATGTCAACCATAAGACGATCAACAAAGTGATCCATTGTTTCTTTCCCTACTGAATTTAACTCTTTAATTATATCTAGTTTTCCCACAATATGGTTTAAAGGTATTCTTGGCAGAAACTGCTCTCTTCCAAGATGAGTAGGTTTGTTTGCATTATGTAGCAGCCGATTAACTTCATCCAGTGTCATATTTAGTACTGCTGGCCGGTTATTAGAATCTGTGAAATTTATTATGCTATCAGGCAATTTTACCACTTCTCCACGAGAGTCCAACAGGATGTTTTCTGAAACCGGTGAATAAAATATAGGAATATCTCCATCCAAAAAATCATCCAGTACATTTTCCGGAAAAAATCCCATAAACATAAAACCATTTTCACTGTTAGCCGATTGAGTGAATATTTTGAATTCCTCTAAGCATTTATGGTATAATATAGATTTATGTTGATCTCTATTAACAAATGTGCTGTTCAGATCTGTAAAGGCACTTCGGAAATTAATGTATATGTTTGTAGGCTGTATAACATGCCTCACGATAGTAGCCCTTAATTTGGAAATCCAGCCAAGAAGAGAATTATCTGTGTACAATTTTTTAATTATTTGTACAGCTTGGGTTACGCCTTCCTTAATCGCTGCAGTATGGTCTCTAGGATTAATTAATTTACCGTCAGAAAAAAGTCTGTTTCGATAATACTCACCTTTGAGATTTTCCCGCTTATTGAGGACATTTATTTGTTCCTTTGCATTGGAGTCCTCCAGATAAATTTCCATTCGAGTTTCTAATGTTAAGATGTAAGATGCAACACTTCCAAAAGAAGAATCAAGCATTAACGTTCGAGAAAGACCCAAGAAGTCAAAATCTACTATTTTAAATATTGAATTTTCTAAATCAATAAAATATGGCGTTCGGTTATGAACCAATAGGTTTTCAACGTGCGCATCCGTCATGGAAAACAATAAGGCCAAAAATGTCATTTTTCCTATCTGATTATAAAAATCATTTTTTATTCTATCTGCATCTTCAGAAGTTCTAATATTGTAGTCGGAATATGCCGCTAAACTCTGCATATCGCGTCTAGATACATAATAAAATAATTTTGTCAAAGTTCCTTTTTCCTCTCTGTCTACATCGCTTGTTAAGAACTCTATATAGCCATAAGAGTTGCGTATAGAGCGTTTTCCATTGCTTGATAGAAGCTTTGAACCTTCATTTTTCGGTAATATTTTATAAGTGGCCATCGTTTTGTACGATTGCATAGCAGGTGTGCTAGTGATAGCCTCATTCATCATATCGTATAAGCTCATTGTACCATCAAAGAATGAGGGATTGACGGCATTAAGCGCTTGTGTATCACCGAGGAATCTACAATCGAACTCTAGGTCGCTAGGCTTGTATACAACCTTAACAGGCGTTCCATGCAAAGTTTCAAACGTGAGAAACATCACCTGTTGTCCTCCCTTATGCAAATCATTACCCGAACTCTTAATGCTCTTTAGTCTTTTGAGTTGATTGTTGCCGAACATTCTGTTAATGTCATTGAAATCGGTTCTAACCCTCAATGCTATTTTCTGAATATTTGCGATGCCATTGACGGTAATGTTCTCAACCATATTGCTAATTGCAGGATATCGGTCATAGAATGCCCTAGGGAAATTTGAGTCACGTTGCATCATGCTTTGAACGAGCACGTCAAAAGTTTTAATTTCTGAATACTCAGGTTTACCCATTTCTTGATTAATCGCCCCTACTAACACATAATCAAAAACTTCTGTGTAGTTATTGAGTATATCTTCAGGCGATAAGAAAGCACCTTGGACTTGTTCACCATAATTTACTCCCGAATCGTTACCTGCGGATTTAAGATAATCGGGAATACCTTTACATGCACTGTCTATTCTTTCCAAATTCTCTATATAAAATGCTGTTAAAAAGGTAAATTTCGGGCTTATTTTAAGACCCTTAATTCGGTTGGATAGTTCTTCATGTGTCATAGTTTTTATGTTTAAAGTAAATAATGTATGGCTTGTACCATTTTGGGTACAGAATTGAGCGTCTAGTTTGCAAATGTGTGTCATACGTTTAAATCCTGGACTACACGTCTTTGCAATTATTGTGCTACAAAGTTCGGTGTTTATAAGAAACTTTACAATCCCGTAATTTTGGTAAATTTCTTCTTAATTTAAAAATGGAAATCACATAATTTGGGGATAAAGGATATAAAAAGAGTTGCTTATATGTTTATTGTTTCATTTTGTTATGGAATTTCCTTATTACAAATCACTTTTCGAAATAAGATTATTTAATAAGGCATAAATGGTAAGACCTGATACTGTTTTGATACCGGTTTTCCGAATTATATTTTTCCTATGGGAAACAACCGTGTGAGTTGAAATAAAGTGTTTGTCGGCAATTTCCTTGTTGGTGAAACCCTTGGCTAAGGAAGCTAAAATTTCTTTTTCCCTTCTGGATAAGTCAGCATTATCTCCATGAGATGTTTTTTTATGCTCACGGTTTGCATCAACAATACTATGTAACTTTTTTACCAATAATTTTTCTTCATCATAAATATTCAAAACGCCGTCAAACTGATCGAGTGTTTCGGAATCGACATAATTATAAAAGATAGCGACAAAAATCGTATTTTCATAATCAGGGAAAACGTTGTGTACTGAAAACTGTTTGTAAAAATTAACTAATGTCGGATTTATTAATATAATATCAGACGTATTATTAAAATGGTTATCGTGAAAATCATGTACATTACTGAACAGGCTGTGGACAACAAATCTGGCATCTTTCTCCAATAACAGTTGAAGCCCATGTCGGACAACCGACGAAGCCTCAATAATGGTTATATTACTTTGTTTGATACTCATAAAACCTCCTTACTATTTGCTCAACAAAAGTGATAAGTTTTTTATCTTCCAACAAAATATGTTTATTTAAGTCCAATTCAAATAAAGACAAGTCAACCAGAGTGTCATGACGTTTCTCCAATCGATCCTTTTTATAAAAACCCTTAAACATCCTGCTTTCTTGGATGCCAGAATCATCAAACAGTTTCAATATTTGAATTATAATTTTCGACATACGCTTTTCGATGTAGTTATTATACTTTTTTTTAGATAGTATATCGAATTAACAACTGGTACTTGAGCCAAAGTGTTGGTCCCAAAGAAATAATTATCAAACGAATGTACATTGACGACCAATTGGAACAAAGGTCTGAGAAAAACTTTCTTTTCGCAAATGCCGTATTTAAAAATAATACCGAACATAAAGTCCTCTTTAGGCAAAAATTTATTCAGCGATTTATGACTAAGTACTTTCACGCGTACATCCGATTTAAAAGAAAGGTTGGTTTTTTGGCTATTTTTTATCGAACAAATAAAGAAAACAATTTGATTGCAATCAAATTTCGAAATAACTTCTTCACGACAATCGCTTTGCAGGGTGTCAAAGGTAGCGCTTTGTGTGTTGCCGGAAGATAAACGGTAAAATAATCTTCTCTTACTCATAATTTTTTGTTGTGTAATAGTCAAAGTCTTTATAGTTTTTGTGTTGCGAAAATTAAGAAAAAGATTGCAAGTGTGCAATCACCTATTAATGGGATTTTTTTAAGTTGGATAGAAGAAAAAATAGCCGATATAGATGGTAAAATATTGATGTTTTGAAAAAATTAATACAGTTTAATATTTAACATCCTAAATGATTAAAAAAACAAGGTGTCAGTTACCATTGTGTATGTACTTTTTTAAAATCAAACTAATTTAAATTAGACAAATACTATTAGATTTGTAAAGTACGAACAACCAAATCAAAAAGTAAAGACACAGTAAGAATGAAATTTCAAACACAGTCAATCAAGTTGAGGGTAATATATATGCTGATTTTATTTTTCGTGAATATGATATAAATTGTGCTAATTTTGAAAGTTATCGATTGAATTTTAACGATATAAATTTAAATTAGGTATAGCGTTACAGGAATTTTAAGAAGAAAATCAACGTTTAAAACTGATGTACGTTAATTTAGCTTTCGACAATAAAATTCCAAAGTACTTCATTTAAAAAATATAGAGTCTTAGATCAAGAAAGAAGTTATAGTAGAAATAGCAACGGGGTACGATATCAGCATCACTAAAATATGCATTATAATTTCAATTCATCGTTTGACTTTATCTGATTATCTGAAAAGTATTGGCAATAATTCACACATAAGTAGATTACTGAAATGAAGATTACTATTACATACATCAGCAAGAGAATGTCATGGACGATTGGAAAGATTTAGCTACAAAATTGGGTAGAGCAAATTAAGAGTTCCTAATACACTGTATGATACAGACAAATCTCAGAAGAATCAATCAAACTTTTAATTCTATTTTTTGTTGTTTTAAATAAGCATCATTACTCATAAAGCACTCTTTTACTGAATATAATGATAAATTATGAGGATAACGTTAGATCATAATCATCATTATGACTACAAATCATGATTATTAAAATGAATCATAATTATGACAATGAATTATTATGATGATTTTAACATTAGTCTATGAATTATAGAAGCAGATGAATAGCATTAGTCTATAAATAGCAGAAGCGGATGAATCGTAGAAGGGGATGAGTATCAGAAGCAGATGAATCACATAAGAATATAATTTTAGCATTAGATATGAGAATTAAAATGGATCATGAGGATTAGAATGACTTCTTTAGGTAATGGCCTCAACAACACCTCTCATAAAATTAGAATATTTGATGTTGCTGAATTTTCAAAAAACGATGGACCCGGCGCACGGGTAGTCGTTTATTTTCAAGGTTGTAATTTACATTGCGACTGGTGCCACTCTCCCCACTCTCAACCAATTATTGCACCATTACTTTTTAATGAAAATCTATGTACCGATTGTAGGCGTTGTGCAGAAGCTTGTCCGCAAAACGTGCATGAGTTCGATAGTGGTAAGCATCTCATCGACCGATCAAGATGCATTCGCTGTGGGCGATGCATCGAAGTCTGCCCCAATAGTGTTGAAGGCGTAAAAGGTAGTGCCTTACATCTTCCCACCACCGAACTTCCGGTGTATAGCCTTTTCTCTCAAATAGGACCTTATATCCGTCTGACGGGTACAAGTGGAGGGATAACCTTATCAGGAGGCGAGCCGTTGACACAACTTGAAGCAGCACGTGAACTATTGACATTGTGCAAATCCCATGGCTTTCATACGGCTGTCGAGACTTCCGGATTATTGCGACCGGAGGTTTATAAATCGATCATGCCTTTGGTCGATCTTTGGTTGTTTGGTATCCGTTTAACTACCGGTAAGGAAGACGGTTTGCATGTCGAACGATTGCGTCAGGTACTCGATATGTTAGCATCACACGAAGCAGCTGTTTTACCTCGCATCCCAATGATTCCGGGCTTTTCTGATCGTGATGAAATACTACAGCTACTCACCGAACTATTACAATCGCATCATTTAAATCGGATCTGTTTAGGTCGTTGGAACAAAGATTTCGACCATTATTATAATCAGAGCGGCATGCCTAGAAAAATGGATGTACCGTCTTCAAAGCAAATTGAAACTTGTGAGAACAAAATAACTACCTTTTTTAAATCTTCAAATTTTAATCTGATATGAAAAAAGTTGAGCTGAATCAAAGTATGAGTCCTCGAGTTAAACGACTTTATGGGGAATTGATTGAAAGGGCATTGGGCGATCGTTCGAAGGAATGGTTTACTCGTGAGATGTTTCAGGATGTAGTGATTGACAAAGATCCTGATGAGAAATATCCGTTGTGGAATCCTCTCGAAAGATGTTCGGTGATTGTGAGGCGAGCCATTGCTATCGACCGAATGCTCATTTCTATGACGAATCAATCGTATAGCCGTTACACCCATACCGCTGATATAGACGAAGGAGATTTATTATTGGGACGCATGCCAATGGGCTCAAATGGATTGGGAAAAATGTTTCCAAGGTATCTTACAGATGATGAATTACGCGCCGGATCGATCACAAATAGAAGTGCAGCATCTTTATTTGGACATAACACGATGAATTATGAGGAATTGTTACGTGATGGATTATTGGCTAAAATCAATCGTTGTTGTGCTAAACTCGATGAATTGGCTCCGCTGATCACTCAACAAAAGAAAGAGGTAAAGAAGCTCGCAGAAAATTATGAAACATTGAAGAATAAAGAGCAACCGATTGGTGATGAATTGGATGAAGCTCTAAGAGTATTGAGAAAACAAGAGGGACAACTCATCAAGAATAAGAGAAAGTTCGATTTTTATTGGTCGGTGAAGTTAGCATGTAAGTCCGTAATAGATTATGCCAGACGTTTTGAAAAGTTAGCACGCGAAGAAGCTATCAAGCATCCCGAAAGAGCCGATGAACTTTGTACATTAGCTGATATTGCTCATCGAGTTCCGGCTTATCCGGCTAAAACGTTTCATGAAGCAATGCAAAGTATCTGCTTCTTCCACATAGCTTTGCATGCATCAATGAATTTCATCTCATTAGGACGTCTGGATCAAGTTTTGAATCCTTATTTATTAAAGGAAACTGATAAGAATAAAGCCTTGGAAATTTTCGAATGTTTCATTTTGAAATGTGCGGGAAGGTTAAATTTGAGTTCCAAATATTTAGTAGAACAAGATCATGTTGATTATGGAACACTTTTAGGAACTCACGCATATTATATTGATCAGAAGGCCGGCGTGAATAATTTCCTTCAGAACATCATTGTTGGTGGAAAGAAGCCTGACGGAACAGATGCAACGAATGAGTGTACTTTCCTGATTCTACAAGCCATCGAAAATGTGAATCTACCGGCTCCGGGTATTTATGTCCGATTACATAAAGAGAGTCCGCAAGAGTTGATCGATCAAGTAGCAAAAACATTGATGCAAACCAAAAACAATCCTTCAGTACTCAATGATGACGTGATGATTCCGGCAATGTATCAAGCCATGATGCAAGGAGAGCCCAACACTCCTACTGTAGAGAAGAAAATGATGATGTTGGCAAATGATTATTGTGTAGATGGCTGTTGGGAACCTATTCTAAATTGCAAATCGGACTGGACCTTTGGTATGTTAGTCGGAATGCAAGCAGTAGAGTCGGCTATTAATCAGGGCGCTTCCTTACAAAAAAATGACGAGCTTTTGCGTGGCGCCAAAGTTTCCCCGAGTACTCCGATCCCGAAAAGTTTTAATGAGTTGATGAAAAACCTCGAAACACATTTGCAATTTTTTGTTGATCAAACAGTGATGTCTCTATTCATGTATTACATGATTGATGAGAATTCAGCACCTTCGCCATTATTCTCAGCATATTTGGACGGTTGCATGGATAAAGGTGCCGACAAAGCATCCGGAGGAGCGTACCACAACATTGGCGGTATTGTATTGGGGTCTGTACCGGATATGGTGAACCTATTGGCCGCTATTCATCTATGGGTTTATACAAAGGAAAAATATACATTAGATGAAGTGAAAGAGGCAATTCGTGAGAATTTTGGAGTAGGAAACAGTGAATTATCAGAAGAAAAGCAATTGAAATACCTTAATATACGGGTAGATTTTGATACCAATTCACCCAAGTTTGGTAATCATGATATGCAAGCCGACGAACTGACTTGTAACATTTTGGAAATATTTCATCATTGTGTGGAGCGTTCGGCTAAGTTTGGAAAAATGCTATTCCAAGATGTCGCTTCCGAGAAAGATTGGAGGCGAATTGCTTCACTTCGTGCGTTAGCCGGTTACTATGGTCTGCCTTTGGGAATGACTTTCGATATTAAAATGAAAATAACCGCCGGACTAGGGACTTTCGAACAGTATAATTGGCAAGGTCGGGGAATTGCAGCATCAGCCAATCGTTTGAATGGTATGCCTATAGCGCCCAACTTCTCACCCGTACCTGGAACTGCTTATGATGGTATTATGGGTATGTTAGATTCACTTTCTGA
>Ga0114938_1001194_pt1 | contig 18154 bp, 15 predicted proteins | sample AshMeaBigSpring_FD_88675 | JGI IMG/M metagenome (GOLD analysis project Ga0114938, IMG submission 88675) | Groundwater microbial communities from Big Spring, Nevada to study Microbial Dark Matter (Phase II) - Ash Meadows Big Spring | ecosystem: Environmental > Aquatic > Deep subsurface >...
ATGCGCCTTGCACGCTTTCCTTGATCCGCAACTCCCTCACCCTGATACCCCCTCTTGACCAAAGGAAGGCGGCCCCTCCCTTGGCAAAAGGGAGGTCGGGAGGGATTTACCGGAGAACTGATTTTGAAATCCCCCTAACCCCCTTTTTCAAAGGGGGAAATAAAAGGGCGGTCCGCGGCCCGCGTCGACTTGATCTGCCGCCACCCGTGCATCCCCAGCGTCGCCAGCACCAGCGCGCCCTGAATGACGCCCCCGAGGGAGGAGTCCAGATGGAGCATCATCGGCAGCTGGATGCTCCCGACATTCAGGCAGGCGAAGAAAAGCGCCACCGGCGCCATCAGCCAGATGTTGTAGTTGGCCAGCATCACCACGAGCAGCGCCAGATAGCCGTAGTTGCTGGAAATCGCCGGAATGAGCCGGTGATAGACGGCCGTCACCTGGAGGTTGCCGGCCAGCCCGGCGAACCCGCCGGCGAACAGCATGGCCAGGACCATCAGCCTGGCCGGTTTGAGGCCGTAGAGAAACGCGGCGCCGGGGTTGCGGCCGACGGCTTTCAGATAGAGTCCGATCCAGGTGAAGTGCAGGATCAGGCCGCTCGCGACGAGGGCGGCCGCCGCAATGGCCAGGGCGGCCGGCGGTATGCGCAGCAGGGCCGGAGCGCTCAGCCAGAGCTCCGTCGGAAAGGTCTCCGTCCCGCTCATGGAGGCCACCCCGGGCTGCTTCCAGGGCCCGAAGATCAGCCACAGCACGATGCCCTGGGCCACGAAGTTCAGTCCCAGCCCGGCGAAGATCTCGTTGACCCCGCCCTTGGTCTTCAGGAACCCCGCCACGGCCGCCCAGAGCGCCCCGCCCAGCGCGGAAGCCGCGAGGGACAGGACGATGAGCACCGCACCGGATTCCGGGCTGTCGCTGCCGGCACGCAGCGCCCAGGTCGAAAAGACGGCGCCCAGCATGACCTGGCCTTCCACCCCGATGTTCCAAAGGCCGATCCGGAAGGTGAACAAAAGCCCGCAGGCGCATAGCGTCAGGGGAATCCAGACTTTGACCACCTGGGAGAACTTGGCCCACGAGCCGAGCGACCCCAGGAAGAGCTGATGATAGGCCTGCAGGGGCGGGGCGTCCGAGGCGATCAGCAGCAGGGTGGTGAACAGGAACACGACCGCCGCGGTCAGCAGGACGTCTTGCACCTGTGGCCGGAATCCGCTTCGGCCGGTCCTCTGAACGGCTGAATCGTCTGCGCCCATTGCTCTAAACTTTTCCGGCGATCGCGCTTGCCAGTCTCGCCGCGTCGGTTTCCGCGGCGGCCGCATCCAGGATGACCCGGCCGTTGAAAAAGACCAGCACGCGATCGGCCACCATCAGGATCTCGTCCAGCTCCGGCGATGAGAACACGATGCCGGCGCCCTTCCGGGTGTAAGACTGCAGGTGCCGCCAGACCCAGTTCACCGACTCCAGGTCCAGCCCGCGCGTGGGGTTTTCCAGCAGAAGCAGGCGCGGGTCGGGCGGCAGGAAGGAGAGCAGCAGCCGCTGCTGGTTCCCGCCGGAAAGCTCTTCGACCGGCGTCTGGGGGCGGCCTTTGATGCGAAACGCCTCGATCCGTCGGGCGGCGTTTTCCGCCGCCGCCGGATAGGGCACCCGGAAGGACCGTCGCTCTTCCTGAAGCGCCACATGCTCGGTGATGGTCAGTTCGGGGATGAGCCCTTCCTCGAGGCGCGCCGCCGGGACGAAATACACCCCCAGTTTGTTGAACGTGTGATAATCGCAACCGGCCATCGAGCGACCGGAGAGCTGGACCGATCCGCTCAGCGGCGGTTTCAACCCGCCCGCCACCCGGAGGAACACCTCCTGGCCGCTGCCCTCGAGACCGGCCAGGCCGACCACTTCGCCCTCGCGGATCGCGACGCTGCAGTCCAACAGCCCGGACCGGCCGCCCGGGCTCGACACCCGGTCCATTTCCAGCACCGCGCTGCCCGCCGGCTGCGCCGAGCGCGCCGGCGCGGGCGGGGGCGTCCCGAACATCATTTCCAGGAGCCGCTCCGTGTCGAAAGGCCGCTCCATAGCGCCGGTCACGCGGCCGAGGCGCAGCACGGTCACCCGGTCGCACAGGGCCTCCACGTCCTCGAGCTTGTGGGATACCAGCAGCACGCTCTTGCCTTCCACCGCCAGGCGCCGCAGGGCCGCGTAGAGCATCTCCTTCTGGGCGGCGGATATCCCCGTGGTCGGCTCGTCCAGGATCAGCAGCCGGGTCCCCAAGGCCAGCAGCCGCAGGAGCTCCACCTGCTGGCGCTCGCCCAGGGTCAGGCGGTTGACGGGGGTCTCCGGGTCCAAACGGAAGTGAAACGAATCGGCCAGCTCCCGGAAGCGCGTCTTGAAGTTCTTCCGCTCCAGAGCGATCTTCCCGGCCTGCCCCAGGATGAAGTTGTCGATGACCGCAAGCTGGGGGAAATCGAGGGGGTCCTGGTAGAGCATGCCGACGCCGTGGCCGACGGCCTCGGCCGTCGTGCGGTAGTCGACGGGTTTGCCGTCCACCCGGACCGATCCGGAGGTCCGGGCGGTGAACCCCGCCAGGATCTTCATCAGCGTGCTCTTGCCGGCGCCGTTCTCACCGAGAATGCCGTGCAGCTCCCCGGGCGCCACCGTCAGGTTGACTCCATCGTTGGCTTTTACTGCGCCGTAATGCTTGTGGATGTCGACGAGCTCGACCCGCATGGACCTTTCACTTCTTGGCGCTGCTCGCCCCCTCCATCCCCTGCAGCAGCTGCTCCATGTGCCAGATCTGCTTTTCGCCGGCGGTTTCGCCGGCCTTCACGAACACCGTGCCGTCCTGGTAGGCCAGCGGTCCCTTGAACAGGTTGACCGTCCCCGAGCCGAGGTCCTTGATGAACTGGTCCAGCGCCGGCCTGGCGCTTGCGGGCAGGGCATTTCCGGGAACGAAGCCCACGATGCTGGTGTCCGGGTTGTTGATGTTCGTCCAATCCGGGCCGAGCCACAGCCATTGCGGCTTCCAGCTCTTGCTCATGGCGGCCTTGACGAAGGGGACGTACGCCGGGCCCCAGTTGAAATAGGGCACGCCCAGGCAGACATCCGGGGCGGCCTGGCAGGCCCCGATATAGTCGTAGGGGACGGCCCAGACGTTCTTGCCTTCCTTCTTCTTCTGGCCGGCCACGGTGAGCGCCTCGGTGGTATCAATCCCGGACAGGACCACGTCGTAGCCGGTGTTGAAGAAGTTCTGCGCCACCTGGGTCGGGTCGGAGGTCACCCCCGGGATGTTGAACCAGAACCCGATCCAGGTCACCTGGAATTTCAGGTCCTCGGGCTTTTTCTTCAGCACGGCCTCCCAGGCGTATCTGGCGCCCAGATACGCCGAAGCCGCCAGCCGGCGGGTCTCCGCGTTGATGAGCGGCCCCAGGTAGCCGATCCTGCCGGTCTGGGTGGTCATCGCGGCCGCGAACCCTGCCATCATCTTGGCGTACTCCATCTTGCCCATGAGGTTGCTCAGGTTGGGCGGGGCCTTGCCGGTCAGCGCGTCGTCCCCGGAGATGTGCAGAAAGTAAACGTCCGGGTGCTGGCGCGCGGCTTCGCGGGTGCCGTCCTTCATGTCGTCGGAATTGGCGATGATCAGCCGGGCGCCCTTCTCGACCATGTCGTCCACCAGCTGCGGGATGGTGACGCCCGCCCGGTCCGCCGGGTTGACCTTGTCGATGTAGATCATTTTTGCGCCGGGAATCATTTTTTCGACGTATTTGCCGCCCTCGAAGTGCGCCTGGCTCCAGCCGTGGTCGTTGTAGGGGCCGACCAGGAGCAGGCCGAAGGTGAAGGGCGGGTCGGCGGCGGCCGCGCCCGGGGCGAAGGCCGCTGTGGACAGCGCCAGAAACGTCAGAAACAGGAAACCCTTTTTAAGCATGGTCGCCTCCCTGGGGTCGAGTGTGTGGTCGGTTGGACGGGGTGCAGTAGACGCGGAATATATCAAAGCCGCGGGCAGGTCAAGCTGCCTAGTTGTCCGAGGCGAAGGAGTTCTCGCACCCAAGATTCCACCTGCCTTTTCTGCCCCGTTTGCTTGCAATCTTAAATACCGTCGTGCAATAAGGCGGCATGGGGTCCGAAAACGCCAAATCGGTCATTGCCTGGCTGAACGTCTGCGTGATCTGGGGTACGACCTATCTGGCGATCCGCATCGGGGTCGGGCACATGCCGCCGATGCTGTTCGCCGGGATCCGCTGGGTCATTGCCGGCCTCGTCTTCATCGCTTTTCTGATTTGGACGAGAAGCTCAATTTCCAGATAGCCGCTGCCGCGGCGGTGATTCTGCTCGGCGTCTTCATCGTCAAGCAGGGAATCGGCAAGCTGAGGTAGTGCTGACCAACAACAATGAAGGAGGGGGGAGACCATGAAACGTTTTCAAGCGCTGGTTGCGGTGATGTTCGCCCTGCTCGTGCTGCCGCGGATGGGCTCGGCCGTCGAGCTGGGCCAGGTCCCGCCGAAGATCGAGCTGCAGGAGAACCTCGGCGGCCGTCTGGATGGAACCGCCTGGCGCAGCGACGAGCTCAAGGGCAAGGTCCACGTTCTGTTCTATGTGGACCCGGATGAAAAAGACACGAACAACGCGGCCAGCGAGGCGCTGGACAAGGAGAAATTCCCGGCCGAGAAATTCCAGTCCGTGGCGGTCATCAACATGGCCGCCACCTGGATGCCCAACTTCGCCATCTCCATGTCCGTCGAGGAAAAGCAGAAGCGCTACCCCAGGACCATTTACGTGCGGGATTACAAGAAGGTGCTCGTGGACGCGTGGAAGATCGCCGACGACAGCAGCGACATCCTCGCCTTCGACAAGCAGGGCCGGTTGATCTTCAGGAAAGACGGCAAGCTCGCCGCCGAGGACATCCAGAAGCTGGTCCAGGCGATCAAAGACAATCTTTAGGGGCTCCAACCCCGCTCCATCCGGGCATGGGGGCCATCGGTCGCCTTTGCGGATCCCGCAGGCTTGACCAGCGCCCGCGACAGCCAGGCGCTCACGCCCAGTGCCAGGGCGTCGGCCACTCCGCGCAACGGGCCTCCCGAAAGCAGGGTCGCCAGAAGGTGGCCGCCGGCGACGGCCCAGAACACGGCCGGCAGGAGCCGATGGGAGGGCTGGGACGAGGCCCCGTTGGCCTCGCGGCAGGCGAAGGCATACAGCAGCTGGTTGATGGAGGCGCTGCGCCACTGCAGGCGGTCGGCCCGGGCGCCCATGCCGTAGAGCGCCAGCCCGTAGCCGGCCGTGACTCCCGCCGCGGCCATGACCCTCGAGGCGTTCGCCGCGGCGGCCTGCACGTCCTTGGAAGTGATGAGGGCCTCGGCTTCGGTCGGGCGGTGCCCGCCGTCGGCGGAGCTCGGCTCGATGGCCAGGGCCAGGCAGGCCAGGTTGCTCCACACGCTCTGTAAAGGGCTCGGGCCCTGCCCCCCGAAGCCGCACCGTACCGCGACATCCGCCGCGACATCCATGTGGGTCGAGCCCAGCATGTAGAGCAGACTGCGGCGCATGTTGCCGTAAAAGGCGCGGCCGCCGGCCACCGCGCGCAGCACGTTCTCCAGGTCGTCGTCCTCCAGCACCAGGTCGGCCGTCCGGCGCGCCAGCTCCGCGCCCTCGCGGCCCATGGCGATGCCGACATCGGCGACCTTGAGGGCCAGGATGTCGTTGAACCCGTCCCCCACCATCACGACGCTCAAGCCGGCGCTCTGATACGCCTGGATGATCTGAAGCTTTTGGGTCGGGCTGAGGCGCGCGAACACGTGGGCGCGTGTCACGACGCTGCGCAGTCCCTCGAGGCTGCTGGTGTTCAGATCCACGGCGTCCAGGATGCGCAGCGGCTCGCTGCCGGCCAGCCCCAGCTCCTCGCCGATGTGATGGGCCGTCAGGCTCTGGTCGCCGGTGATGACCACCGTGCGGATCCCGGCGCGGTGCAACCCCTGCACCACCCGGCGCGCCTCCCGGCGCACCGGATCCGCCAGGCCAATCAACCCGCACCAGGTCAGGCGTCCGCTCCCCGCGGAGAAGGATTCCACCTCCTGCTGCGGGTCCCACTGAAAGGCCACGCCCAGCACGCGCAGACCGGCGCCCGACATCCTGAAGTTCTCCGCCTCGATGCGGGAGCGTTCCGCCGTGCCGAGCGGCCGGCGCTTGCCCTCCTTCTGGACGAAGCGGCAGCGCTCCAGCACCTCGTGCGGGCTGCCCTTCATCACCGCGAGCTCCCGGTCCTGCGCCCAGCGGTGAATCGTCGCCATGAACGGGTGCTTCTCGCTGCGATGCAGAATCTCCAGGATGGGGTGGTCCCCCCTGAAATGCGTGCTGTTGATGCCGGCGCTCTCCGCCAGCCGGATCAGCGCCGTCTCCGTGGAAGAGCCCTCCAGGGACTGCGCGCCTTCGTGCACCATGTACGCCTCGTTGCACAGGGTGGCCAGCGACACCAGCCAGGCGATATCGGGATCTGCCATGAAATCCGGCGCTCGTCCGGAAGCGGCGTTTTCCTTCGAGGCGACCGGCACCGAGCTCCCGCCGGCGGAGAGCTCGGCTACGATCATGCGGTTGTGGGTGAGGGTCCCGGTCTTGTCGAAGCACACCACCTGGGTCGAAGCGAGATTGCCGAGCGCGCGCAACCGCCGCACGAGAACGCGGCGTTGCCGGAGCTCGCGGTGCCCCAGCGCGAAGGCGCTGAGCGTCAGGGTGGACAGGCCGGTGGGAATGGCGCCCGCCACCAGAGCCAGCCCGCCCCGCAGAACGCTGAGAAGGCCCGCCCCCCGCCAGAAGCCCAGCAGGGCGAACACCCCCGCCGCCCCGAGCCCCAGCCGCAGGAATTGCCGTGAAAGCATCCGCACGTCCCGGGCGATCAGGGCCTCGGGCGGGAACACCACCCCCAGGAACCCCTGCAGCCGGCCCAGGACGGTGTCCCCGCCCGTGGCCACGACCACGGCCCGGCCGCTGCCTTCCACCACCAGGGTTCCCCGGAAGACCATGTTCGCATGCTGGCTGATGGAGGCGAGCGTCTCCTCGATCGCCGCGGTGAATTTCTGAACGGGAATGCTTTCCCCGGTCAGGGCCGCCTCGTCCACGCTCAAATGTTCCGTCTGCACGAGGCGCGCGTCCGCCGCAACCCGCACGCCGGGCTGCAGGTCCAGCAGGTCGCCCGGGACCACCTCGTCGAAGGCGATTTCTTCCGACCGCCCGTCGCGAACCACCCGGGCGCGCAGGTTCACGGACTCGCGCACGGTATCGAGGATGCGCTCGGATCGCACCTCGGAAAGGGTGCCGATGGCCGCATTGACCCCGGCGATCAGCAGCGCCACCGCCCCCTCGGCCAGGCCGCCCGTCAGAATCGAAATCAGCGCGGCGATCCCGGTGAGCGCCACCGGCAGGCTCGTGATCTGGGACTTCCCGATGGCTGCCAGGCTTCGCGAAGCCGTCCCCGGGAGGGTGTTGCCCCCATAAAACGCCCGGCGTTCGCTGACGGCGGCGCCGCTCAAGCCGTCGAGCGCCGATGCCCCGAAATGCCTCAGAACGGCCTCGCCGTCCACGGTGTGCCACGACCGACGGGCCTTCATCGCCGCCCGGCCGGTGCGCGCCCCGGCCGCGGTGCAGGCCGCCAACGCCTCGGGCGTCGCCTCGGCCAGCACCTTCCGGACCTCGGCACCGATGTCGGCGGCCGAGCGGCCGGGGGCGAACTTCACAACGACCGTCGCCGTGACGCCGCTCGCGGCGACCTGTCGGACTCCCGGGCACTCGAGCAACTCCCGCTGCAGAAACCACACCCGCCGGTCGTCCCGTCGCAGTGCCGGTACCCTGAACCTGGCCCGGCCGGGCACCTGATGAATCAGCTCGGCCAGATCCGCGTCGCGTTCCGTCTCATGGCTTTCGGCAGTCATATCGATCCACGTTCATTCTGAACTTGCTGCAGTAATAAAACAGCTCCGGTTATTTTTGAAATATTTTTTTGCGCCGGCATGAGATTTTAATCAAAATCTAACCCAGCGGGCGCGGACTGCTCCGGGAAGCATGACGATCCCGACGGCAACCAAATCCTAATGCACCGCTAACAACCGGCTAACGCAGTTCCTTCATTATTGAAGATCGAAAACTGCAGAATCGCCATACGACCCACGATGGATGTATCCAGCGGCCGGGCGCCGCCGTTGTAACGCGCCCGGCAAGGCATGGAAAGGTGAAGCGGAAATTGGTCGAGGGAGTCAGGTGTCCGCGCTGCCAATCGGATGCCATCTATCGCTATGGCAAGACGGTGAACGGCCGGAAGCGCTATCTCTGCCAGGTCTGCCGCCGCCAGTTCAGCCTGAAGCTCCCCGGCCGCCTGGAGGCGGGGCAACGTCCGGCCTGCCCGGTGTGCGGAAAACCCATGCATGTCTACATGCGCAGAGGGGACTGCCTGCGTTTCCGCTGCGCGGATTATCCGAACTGTCGAACTTTTTTGAAACAGGACACGGAGGCGCATCGCATTCATGCAAGACTACTATCATTGCGTGCCGGGTCGGATGAGAATCAGGACCCAGGCGATGAAACACCAGCCAAACCGCGCGAGCAAGGTTAAACGCCAGCTGCAAGGCATGGACGGCGTCACCGCTGTCAGGTTCACCGCGCTCACCGGAAGCCTGGTGGTTTTTTTCGACCCGGACCGGATCGGGCCAGATCAGATTCGAAGCCGTCTGAGCGGCCTCGGCCTGTTGGACCCCGCTCTGCCGACGTCCTCGAACGACCCGGTTCAAACGGTGGTGACCCAGGCCGGGCTGCGCATCGGCAAAGCCGCCGTGGGGTGGGCGCTGGGGAAGGCCCTTCAGGCCAACGGGCTCTCCCTGCTGGCCGCCCTGATCTAGCCTTTTATGAATTTCTTCGCGGCCCTCAGCGCTTGGGTCTGCCCCGGCGGGTCTTTGCGCCCGCTCTGACCGGCCGCCTCATGGAGGGCCGGGCCTTCCTAGTTTTCCTCTCCGGTGTGGCGGTCTTACCGGCAGATTGCGCCGGCATGCGATCGACCCGCCCCAACGCCGCCGCCTGCGTCCTGACGGATTCAGCCTCTTCGGGACGGCCATCCTCCTCCAGCGCCGCAGCCAGCAGCTCGAAGGCAGGCACGGCCGGCAGCTTGCCGCCGTGAGCCGCCTTCAGGACCGCGGCCATTTGCGGCAGTTCCGTCACATGCATTCCGGCAAAACGCAGAAACACCTTTTTCATGGCGACGTCGCTCCGCTGGCGGTGGCTTTCGTCCACGATCGCTCCCAGCAGGCGGTGACGTTCCAGTGGATCCCTTTCATGCCGCAAGGCTTCAATCATGTGGTCGAGCGCCGTGGCTTCGCGAATCACCGGGGGGCCCGGGGAGGCTGGCGCGCCCGGCGTGAGAATCTGTTCCAGCCAGGGGGTGTATCGGCGCAAGGCCAGGGCGGCGATCCCTATGGCGGCGACGGAGAGAAACAACCAGTTCATGGCCGACCTTCCGAGGGAGTTGCCTCCTCTGGAAATAATGGGTTTGAGGGAGCGGCTTTCCCGCCGCGATGATGGCCTACGAGAGATGGGCGCCGCGCACCCGTATGCGTTCGCCGCGGGTCAACCCGCCTTGAGCGCTTCGGCGCGGTCGGTCTTTTCCCAGGGCAGCTCCATATCGCTGCGGCCGAAATGGCCGTAGGCGGCCAGGCGTTGAAAATACCCTTCGCTGTGCTTGGACGGCAGGTAACGCAGGCGGAAATGCTTCATGATCCCCGCCAGCCGGAATTCGAAGTGCCGTTCGAGCAGGTCGCGGATTTTGGCGTCCGGAACCTTGCCGGTCCCGAAGGTCTGGACCTCGAGGCTCACCGGCCGGGTGATGCCGATGGAGTAGCTGAGCATGACCTCGCATTCTCCGGCCAGGCCGGCGGCCACGATGTTCTTGGCGGCGTAGCGCGCGGCGTAGGCGCCGACGCGGTCGACCCGCATGGGGTCCTTGCCGCTGAGGGCGTCGCCGCTGTGACGCGCGTACTCGCCGTAGGTGTCGACCGCGCTCTTGCGGCCGGTCAGTCCCGAGTGGTGCGTCGGGCCGCCCTGGTAGGGGCCGTCGGGATTTACCAGGACGCGGGTCTCCTTGTCCGGCTTGATTTTTTCATTCTTGAAGACCGGCTTCACCACCGCGTCCATGATGGCGTCGGCCAGCTTCTTCGGCTCCACCTGCTTCGGGTGCTCGGTGCTCGCCATGACCGTGAGGCCGTGGATGCGCACCGGCCGGTGGCGGTCGTAGGCGACCGCCACCTGGACCTTGCCGTCCGGCAGCAGATAGGGCAGGGTTTTCTGGTGCCGAGCCTCCGCCAACCGGCGCGACAGCCGGTTGGCCAGCATGACCGGCAGCGGCATGAGCTCCGGGGTCTGGTCGCAGGCGAAGCCGAAGAGGGTGACCATATTCTTGGCGGCCACCCGGTCGATCTCCGCATCCGAGAGCTTCTCCTCGTCGAAGCGCTGCGCCATGTTGAGCGGCAGCTCCTGAGGCGCGGACAGGATGCTGCAGATTTTGGCGTTGAAGTCCGGCTGGTCGTAGCCGATGCGCTGGATGACCTTGCGCGCCAGGTAGGAGAAATCCACCTTGGCATCGGAGGCATAGCGCACGGCGATGAAAATGATGGCGCTCGACACCGCGCATTCGGCGCGCACCCGGGCGTAGGGGTCCTGTTTCAGGAAGTGGTCGACGATACTGTCGCTGATCTGATCGCAGAGCTTGTCCGGATGGCCTTCCGTGACGGATTCGGATGTAAAGATCACCTTGGCACCTCTTCTGTGGGATTCGAATGAAACAGTTTGCGCGACTCGTTGGCCAGAAACGGCAACAGCGACGACGCGCCGATGACCGCCGCGTCGACGATCGCCGGTGGAGCAAGTCCCAGGAAACCCCGCAAGCCCGGAACCACCATGGTCAGCAACTGCAAGGCCAGCGAGCCGCCCACGGCCACGTTGAGGGTGGGGTTGGTCGGGGGGTGCTTTCGCCCCAGCAAGCTGTGGTGCTCGGAGCGGCAGCTAAACGCGTGCAGCAGCTGGCCGAAGACCAGGGTCTGGAACGCCAGGGAGCCGGCGCGGGGGCCCTGGCCGTAGCGGCTGATGCCATACCCATAGGCAGCCAGGGCGCCGGTGCTGATGATGGCGGACTCCAGCGCCATTTTACGGAAGTCGGCGTTGGAGAACAAGGGGGCGCCCGCCGGCCGCGGCGGCTCCTCCATGATGTCCGGCTCCGGCTCCTCCCGCGAAAGGGCCAGTCCCGGGAAGATGTCGGAGATGATGTTGATCCAGAGCAGCTGCATCACGTTGAGCGGGAACCCCAGCCCCAGCGCCATGCAGGCGAACATGACCAGGATCTCGGTCATGTTGGTCGAAAGGAAGAAATGCACCGACTTGCGGATGTTCCCGTACGTCGTGCGGCCGCCGCGCAGGGCCTGGACCAGGTGCTCCAGGTTGTCGCCCTCGATGATGATGTCCGCCACCTCGCGCGCCACGTCGGTGCCGGACTCGCCCATGGCGATGCCGATGTTGGCCGCTTTCAACGCCGGGCCGTCGTTGATGCCGTCGCCGGTCATGGCCACGATGCGCCCGGCCGCCTGCAACGCCTGAACGATGCGCAGCTTGTGGGCGGGGCTGACCCGCGAATAGACGTGCACGTTCTTGGCCAGGGCCTGCAGCCGCTCGGTGTCGAGGGAGGTGAGCTCGGCCGAGTCCAGGATCTTGAGCGGCTTTTCGCCGGAGAGCTCGAGTTCGCGCGCCACGGCATAGGCGGTGGTGCTCTGGTCGCCGGTGATCATCACCGTTTCGATTCCGGAGCGGTGGAAGACCTCGATCAGCTCCTTGACCCCGTTGCGCACGGGATCGGACATGCCGGCCAATCCCAGCCAGGCCATCGGCGCGTTCTCGTCGATTTCCTGCTTAAGACCGAAGCGGTTGAAGGCGAAGCCCAGCACCCGCAGGCCCCGGCCGGCCATGCGGTCGTTTTCGATATGGATCTCCTGCCGGCGGTCCTCGGTCAGCGCGATCACGCGACCGTTCACCATTTCGCGGTCGCAGAGATCGAGCACTTCGTGCGGGCTTCCCTTGGTGAAGATGTAGCGGCAGTTCTCCGTGGGGCAGGAGTGCAGGCTGCTCATGTAGAGCCGGTTTTCGGACCGCAGCCGCAGGCCGGCGAAACGGAAATCCTCCTGCAGTCCGACGATGTCGATGCCGGCTTCGAGGGCGACCTGCATCAGGGCCTTTTCGGTGGAGGAGCCGAAAAGCTCCACCTTGCCGTTCTCGTCGCGGCGGGTGATCTTGATCTCGTTGCAGAGGGCGCAGACGATGAGCAGATGACGGATCTCGCCGATGACCAGAATGTCGCGTCCATCCTCCAGCGGCGCGATGTGGTCGCCCTGAACCGCGTGCCGCCTCCGGCCGGCGACGATCTCGGTCACCGACATCCGGTTCTCGGTGATGGTCCCGGTCTTGTCGAGGCAGACCGTCTGCACCGCGCCCAGGGTCTCCACCGCCTGCAGGCGGCGCACGAGCACCCCGTGGCGCCGCAGGTCGGTGATGCCCATGGCGAAGTTGATGGTGGCGGCGGCCGGCAGGCCTTCGGGTACGGCCGAGGCCGCCAGGGAAATGGCCATCTTGAGCATTTGGATCAAACCGTATCCGCGCAGGAAACCGATTCCGAAGACCACGCCGCAGATGGCGCCGCAGGCGACGACGAGCTGGTTGCCCATCAGCGCCAGCTGCAGTTCGATCGGGGTCTTGGGCGTTTCGGTTTCCGAGAGCATGGCCTGCAGCGTGCCGACTTCCGTGTGGCGGCCGGTCGCGACCACCACGGCAAGTCCCTGCCCGCCCGTCACCAGCGTGCCCATGTAGACCATGTTGGCCCGGTCGGCGAGCGGCGTGTTGGCGTGCTTCAGCCTTCCGGCGTCCTTGTGCACCGGCATGCTCTCGCCGGTCAGCATGGACTCGTCGACGCTCAGCCGATGGGCCTTGATGATGCGGCTGTCCGCGGCCACGTAGGTGCCGGGTTTGAGCACCAGCAGGTCGCCGAGGACCACTTCCTCGACCGGCATGTGAACCTCGCGGCCGTCGCGGATAACATCCGCCGTCGGGTGCACGAGTTCCTTGAGGGACTCCATGGTCTTTTCGGCGCCGCTTTCGGTGAAATAACCGATGACGGCGTTGGCCAGGACCACGCCGCCGATCACGACCGCATCCAGCACCCCGCCGGTCAGCGCCGATATGCCGGCCGCGGCGCCCAGCAGGTAGACCGGCAGCGAGTTCAACTGCTCGAGGAAAATCTCCGTGGAGGAGCGTGCCTCCGGCTTCGGCAGCATGTTCGGGCCGTACGCCTGCAGCCGCCCGCCGGCCGTCGCTGCCGAGAGGCCGCGTGCCGGATCGCTGCGCACAATGGCCGTGGCCGCATTCGGCTCGAGCGTGTGCCAGGGCTTCTTGACCTGTTCCTTGATTTCCTCGGACGGTGTGAGAAACTGCTTCAGGGTTTCGACCGGAAGCCGTTTCTTTTTGGCGGGCGCCGGCGCGGGACCCGCTGCATGGGTTTCCGCGAGGCTGCCGCCGGGCGAACGGTCCTGGGATTCGACCAGGATGTCTTCCAGAAGAAAGGCGATGGTGTGGTGGTTGTTGTTGGAGTTGTAGCTGACCAGCACGGTGCCGGTGAGGGTGTTGGCCGAGGCCGAAAGGATGTCTTTCTCGGCTCTGAGGCGCTGCTCGAGAAGGCGTTTGAGGTGCTCGGAACCGAACAGCCCATCCACCCTGAAGCGGGCGCGGCCCTCGATTTTGGTATGTATGGCCTCGATCACGGCTAACGCCTCCTGCACGGCAGCCAGGGCGGGGTGACTCCCGCCCGAAATTTATCTGTTCCCCATCCTCGACAGCGGGGAAAGAATCGCGACCGGAGCACCACCTTAAACATCCGATGAATGACGCACTCAGGTTAGCGTTGCGTTAGATAAATGTTAGGAAAACGTGGGGAATCAATCGGCTTTTCGGACGGGATCGCCTTTGGCGGCCTTTTCGATCACGTACATGGAGGCCAGCCCGAAGGCGTACCAGAACGCCGTGTACCATGGCGGCGCACTGAAACGCCCCCGCACCAGCTCGTAGATGCCGGTGCCGAGCAGCGCAAGGAAAATGGCGCTGGGCAGGTCGACCTTTTCGCCGGTGAGGGTGCGCAGCGACCGGTCGACGCTCGCCACCGACAGCGCCAGATCGCGCATGAGCGGCCTGCTCGGGGCCTCGGCCGCTCCCACACCGAAGAGACCGTGCTCGCGGGCGTATGCCTCGACTCCGGCGACATCGAGAAGCTCCCCCGTCAAGAGAACGCTTCCCGTGAGGGGGTTGGCCGAAAGGTGCGCGAACTTCCGCATCCCGGACAAGCCCTTGATCACCTCGGAAAAATAGGCCGCATCCCCTCTGCGGGAAGCGATCCTGAGCCGCAGCCGGTCGACGGCTCGATGGCAGATGACTGCCCGGGGCAGATCCACCGCGCGGTCCTTTCAGGCCGTTGAGAATGCCGCCAATCCGATCAGGCCGCTTGCCTCTTGCCCTTCGCCGGAGGCTTTTGCCCTGCGGAGACTTCGGCCTTGGCCTCGGCAGCCAGGTCTTCGATGGTTTCCTTGGTTTCCGCCAAGGCCACCTTCGCGCCCTCGTAGGCGAGGATCCCGCCTTTGATGACGCCCTTGGCCACCGGTTTCAAGACGCCGGCGATCACCGGCAGAACGATGGGCGCCAGCAGAACGGCTGCGGCGCCGAGCGCCACGGCCCCACCGAATTTGAGCCCGTTTCCGAAAAGGTTCATGGGGGGTCTCCTTTCTGACATGAATGTTGCTGCAAAGCCACGCTGCGCCTCCGCCGTCCAACCGGCAATCCGTTCAGCGGGGGCGGGACTGAAGCCGCGCAGCCGTCGCGGACGGCCTGGGGGAACCTAACAAAGGGTGGCGGGCGTGTCGAGAAAATAACTCATTAGGATGCCTACTTAAACTTTTAATTCTGCCCGGCGGATGTTTGGATATTATTTGATTTTCAATAAAATTTTGTTAGGGTGCCCGGACGGACAGGCGCTTTCCTGTCTGCCGGCGAAGGCTCAACCGGCGGATCACTCCACCTCGATTTTGGTCATCTTCTGTTGGCGCTTGCCGGAATGTTTTTTTTCGATGGCTTCGATCCGCCCGTCCACGAAAGCGCGGATGGCTTTGAGCAGCTCCAGCTGGGACTTGTCGAGGTGATCGCCCATGTCCGGACCCGCTCCGAAAATGGTCTCCAGCCCCATGAAGAACCTCCCGACCGGGCACCCGGCTTCGACTTTATGGCGCTTGCTCCTGCTCATGCACGTCCCCCTCAAAAAAAACGTTCAGATACGGCTCTTCGATTTTGGCCGTCACCGAATGGCGCGCGGCCACCTGCTTCGGGAGCAGGATGTGGCGTTTGTAGCTGCCGATCCGCAGGACGAGCTCATCGGAAATCTTGCTCAGGTCGACATCTTCTTTCACCACGAACGGCAGCTTCAGCTTGAGCCGGTAGCGGCCGTCCTCCTTGGTCAGGCGATACGGTTCTTCCGTCACGAAACGCTCGAGGGGGTCCGATGCCCCGTAGATATGACCGGCGAGGGTTTTCAGGCTCTCGTAGCCCACGATCTCCGAGCCGAAGAGATTCGCCGGCAGGATCGGCACCGTCCGGAAGTATTCCCGGGCGGCGTCCATGTACCGGTTCTGGTCCTTCAGCCATCCGCTGAAGTAGGCGTCCTGCACCTGCGGCGGCAGCACCCGGTTCATAATCACGGCATCGATGCACATCCGGTAAAGGCAGAAGTACATGAAGGCGCGCTGGGTCTCCTTGAGCACGACCTTCTCGGGATTGGCGACCAGGCGCACCGTCGTGACGGCCGGATCGCAAAGCACCCGGTCGACCCCCCTGAGGCGCTCGCACAACTCCTCGATCGCCTTGAAATAGCCGTCGTCGGGCAACGGCACGTTGTAGAGCCGTTTGGCCACTGGCCGGGCCACCTTGACCAGGGTGCGCTCCATCTTGAAAACCTTTTGCATGTACCACTCCAGGGTGGTGGGAATGCTGATGAAGCGCAGCGACTCGCCGGTGGGCGCGCAGTCGAGAAGGATGACGTCGAAGCGTCGCTGACGGGCGTACTGGTTGATGTAGAGCAGCAGACTGATTTCCTCCATGCCCGGAAGGATCGCCAGTTCCTCGGCCAGCACCTCATCCAGACCCGAGGTGTTCAGCAGCCCCGAAAGGTACCCGTGGATCCGGCGCCAATTGCGGCCGATCTCCTCCTGGATGTCCATCTCCTGGATATAGAGGTGGTCGGTGATCTTGAAGGGCCGCCCCTGGTGGCGGTCGAGAAGTTCCTGGTTCAGATCGAAGATATCCGCCAGGCTGTGCGCCACGTCCAGCGACAGGATGAGAGTCCGCCGGCCCATCTCCGCCGCACGCACACCGGTCGCGGCCGCCACCGAGGTCTTCCCGACCCCGCCTTTGCCTGCAAAGAAAATGATCCTCAACCGCATGCCCCCATGCCGGGAATTGGGTTCCACGCCTTCTGATTCCCCCTTTGACAAAGGGGGCCAGAGATGGGTGAAATCGACCGCGTTAGCTGCCGGCTGAGCATCTATACCCCTGCCGCTCGCGGGCCGCAAGCCTTCAGCCTAAATAACCCTTCGATTCTTCATCGCCCACGCCTGATGAACTCGCCGATGGCCACCACACATAAAACACACCGAAATTTAATCGAACCCTAATGCACGGCTTTTACCATCCCCGCCGTCGGTGATCGACATCCGCACCGGTCGATAAGGAGGTTGCCATGTCCGACCACTCTTCCAATACAAACGCCATCGAGATCGAGTCTCTCAGCAAGAGCTTCGGCCGGCGCAAAGCCCTGCAACGGGTGAGTCTTCGCGTGGCGCCGGGCGAAATGGTTGCGTTGATCGGGCCGTCGGGGTCGGGCAAATCGACCCTGCTCCGGCATGTCTCCGGGCTGATCGCGGGCGACCGTGACTCGGGCAGTCTCCGCATCTTCGGCCGCGAGGTCCAGAGGAAGGGCGCCGTCACCCCCGAGATCCGGCAGATCCGCTCCGAGGTCGGCTTCATTTTTCAGCAGTTCAACCTGGTCGGCCGCCTGCCGCTGCTGACCAACGTGATGGCCGGCATGCTGGCCCGGGTCGGGACCTGGCGCAGCCTGCTCGGGTGCTTCAGTCGCGAGGAGAAGCGGCGCGCCATGCAGGCGCTTCAACGGGTGGGGCTGGCGGAATACGCCGCCCAGCGGGCCAGCACCCTGTCCGGAGGCCAGCAGCAGCGCGCGGCCATCGCGCGGGCCATGGAGCAGCGCGCCCGCATCATCCTGGCGGACGAACCGATCGCCTCCCTCGACCCCGAGTCCGCCCGCTGCGTGATGGAATGCCTGACCTTGCTCAACCGGCACGACGGCGTCACCGTGCTGGTGAGTCTGCACCAGGTCCAGTTCGCCTTCCAGTACTGCCCGCGCTCCGTCGCGATGAAGGAAGGCCGGGTGGTGTACGACGGCCCCAGCGCAGGCCTCACTCCCACCGCGTTGCGCAACATCTACGGTTTGAAGTCGGCCGATTTCGACCTCGACGGCACCCTGCCGTTGAATTTCGGCGTTTGCCCGGCCGTGCCGGCCTTGGCGGCGGGATCATGAGCGGCCGGTGAAAGCGCACGGCGCCACCCGTTGGGCAACGAAGTTACGTCCTTGTGGGAGAGGCTTCCAGCCACGACAGAGTCGCGGCAAGATGCCGCTCCCACCGGCGATGATCTGAATCTCTGAGAAGTACTCAAGGCTTTGGGGGTTTTTGGAGTCTAACCGATTCATTCCGAACCGAAGAAGAAGGAGGATGCAGATGAACAAAGCATGTCGAATTACAGCTGTCCTGGTGGCGTTGACTCTATTTTCGGCTGCGCCCGTATCAGCCGCCGAAGACCTCAAGGAGCTCACCCTCGGCGTCATCCCGACGGAATCCAGCGCATCGGCCATGAAGGGTTTCGAGCCCTTCCGGGCCGACATGGAGAAGGCCCTGGGCATCCCGGTGAAGCTCTTCATCGCGCCCGACTACGCCGGCGTGATCGAGGCCATGCGCTTTAACAAGGTCCAGATCGCCTGGTTCGGCAACAAGTCGGCCATCGAGGC
>Ga0114938_1001196_pt1 | contig 18145 bp, 15 predicted proteins | sample AshMeaBigSpring_FD_88675 | JGI IMG/M metagenome (GOLD analysis project Ga0114938, IMG submission 88675) | Groundwater microbial communities from Big Spring, Nevada to study Microbial Dark Matter (Phase II) - Ash Meadows Big Spring | ecosystem: Environmental > Aquatic > Deep subsurface >...
CGTTCGCTGATGCTTCGCCAGGCCGGCCTTTACCCGGAAAAAATTCATGTGTTTCCCGCTTAGACGCCCGGGTATGCTGGTTTTCCACATCGGCGTTTTTATATTTTTTCTTTTGGTTGAACGGGTTAGTTTCGCAGCCCTTAATCACCTCATTCCCTACCGGATATGGAAACCATACAGTCTTTCAGTGCACCGATTGCCGCCAAACTCAACATCAGGGTAAACCAGGCAGAGGCCGTCCTCCAGCTATTGGAAGAAGGCGCAACCATCCCCTTTATCGCCCGTTACCGCAAGGACAGGACCGGGGCCCTGGATGAAGTGGCGATACAGCAGGTACAGGAACAATTGAATACGCTGAAAGCCCTCACGGAAAGAAGGTATGCGATCCTGAAGAGCATCACCGAGCAGGGAAAAATGACCGCCGAACTCGAAGGAAAAATCAACCATGCCGAGACCCTAGCGGCCCTGGAAGATATTTACCTGCCGTACAAACCAAAACGAAAAACAAAAGCTTCCGTAGCCAGGGAAGCCGGGCTGGAGCCATTGGCGATTACGTTGCTGGAGCAAAAGCCAGGCCTGGATCCGGAAACGGAAGCATCACAGTTCCTGAACGATACCATTTTGACTGTGGCGGATGCACTGCAGGGCGCAAGGGATATCATCGCCGAAAAAATCAGCGAAGACGCCGATACTAGGGCGGTCATTCGGAAACTTTTTGAAGAAAAGGCAACCGTGCAAAGCAAGCTCGTACCTGGCAAGGAAACGGAAGCCGCCAAGTATCGCGACTATTTCGATTTCACCGAACCCGTCCATAAGATCCCATCGCACAGGACCCTCGCAGTGCTGCGCGGATTCCTGGAAGGGTTTCTCCGCCTGGGAATTGCGCCTGCTGAGGAAGATGCCCTCGAGTTGCTTCAGCGCCGCTGGGTGAAAGGTTCTTCACCGTCGGCACCGCAACTGGTCGTGGCGATACGGGACAGTTATAAGCGACTGCTGCAACCTGCCCTTGAAACGGAGATGCGCACCATGCTCAAGCAAAAGGCCGATGAAGAAGCCATCCATGTTTTCGCGGAAAACCTGAGGCAGTTGCTGCTGGGCAGTCCGCTGGGCATGAAGCGAATATTAGCACTGGATCCCGGCTACCGAACCGGCTGCAAGGTGGTTTGCCTGGATGAGAAAGGTGACCTGCTGAAAACGGGACTGATCTTTATCCATGAACCCGGAAAACTGGATGATGCCAGCCGGACAGTAAGACGCATGGTGGAACAATATGGGCTGCAGGCCGTGGCCGTAGGCGATGGAACAGCCGGCAGGGAAACGGAGCAGTTTATCAAAGGACTCGGGCTGGGACTGCCCGTCTTCCTGGTGAATGAAGACGGCGCCTCGGTATACAGTGCCAGCGAGATAGCCCGTGAAGAGTTCCCCGACGAAGATATCACCGTACGAGGCGCAGTCAGCATCGGGCGCAGGCTGATGGACCCGCTCGCGGAACTGGTGAAGATTGATCCTAAAAGCATCGGGGTGGGGCAGTACCAGCATGACGTGAACCAGTTCCGCCTGAAAGAAAGGCTAGACCAGACCGTTGTCAGTTGTGTAAACCAGGTGGGTGTCAATCTCAATACCGCCAGCAAACATTTGCTTTCTTACGTGAGCGGCATCAATGCATCGATCGCAGATAATATCGTCAAATACCGGAAAGAAATCGGCGCATTCAGCAACCGGAACCAGTTAAAAAAAGTACCCCGGCTGGGCGATAAGGCGTTTGAACAGTCGGCGGGATTCCTGCGTATCAAAGACGGTAGCCATCCCCTGGATGCAAGCGCGGTGCACCCGGAATCCTATGAAACCGTCGCGCGCATGGCATCAGACCTCAAGGTGGAGATGAAAGACCTGGTTGGTAACGCTTCGCTGGTAGCCCGTATCAGCCCCCAACAATATGTGAGCGAAACCATCGGCCTGCACACGCTCCAGGATATCCTGAATGAATTGCGGAAGCCCGGCCTGGATCCCCGTGCGGAAGCCACGTCTTTCCAGTTTGCAGACATCTTTTCCATAGACGATGTAAAGGAAGGGATGATCGTACCGGGCGTTGTCACCAACCTCACCCGTTTCGGTGCTTTTGTGGATATCGGCGTAAAACAGGACGGGCTGGTGCATGTTTCAGAAATCGCGCATCATTATATCGCAGATCCGTCGGAGAAACTTAAACTGAACCAGCCGGTGACCGTTAAAGTGATGGAAGTGGACAAAGCCCGCAAGCGTATTTCGCTTTCGATCAAACAGGCAACTGCACCGGAAAGTGGTCGATCAGGGGAACGCATGGTAAGGAAACCCAACCCACAGCGGAAACCGGAAATCGCGGATCTTCCCCTGGAGGATGCATTGTCCGCTTTGAAAAACAGGTTCAGGAAATGAGGCAATCCCTCAGGTAATTCAGGTACACCCTTCTCGATATCATCTTTGCGCCGAGACTTTCCAGGTGAGCTGTATGGACCTGGCAGTCGATAAGCACAACGCCTTGCGCCTGGAGTTCCCGGACCAGGTTGATGAACGCGAATTTGCTGGCATTGCTTTCGAGGGCAAACATGCTTTCACCGAAAAAGATCCTGCCCATTTGAACCCCGTACAGTCCTCCCACGAGCCGGTCATCCTGCCAGGTTTCAGCGCTCAGGGCATAACCCATATGGTGGAGTTGCAGGTAGGCTTTCTGCATGCCCGCGGTAATCCAGGTGCCGTCCTGCCCGGGGCGATAGATGGTCTTGCAGTTAGCGATCACTTCGCCAAATGCCTTGTTTCGGGTATAGGTAAAGGTTTGTTTGCGCATGATGGCTTTCATGCTGTTGCTGATTTTCAGGGAAGCCGGGAAAAGTACAAAGCGCGGATCTGGGCTCCACCAAAGCGGCACATCGCCCTCAAACCAGGGAAATACACCGCTGCGGTAGGCTTCCAGCAAACGCACCGGCGAAAGATCACCGCCGATGGCCAGCAAACCGTCCGGTTCGGCCAGGGAAGGATCCGGGAAGATGATGTTTTCGTCCAGTGGAAATATCGGCATCTGTAGTGCTCCTGGGGAGGTGTATTTGTGGCTGTTCAGGATGCGGACAGCACTTCGATGGTTGCTCCAATACCTCTTTCGGTAATGGCATCGCACATAGGTTTTAATTCATCGTATGAACCATGCTTAACAGCATATTTCCCATGGGTGTGAATGATCATGGCACACTGTTCGGCCTGTTCAATGCTATGGTTGCAAATCTCCACCAATGCATCTATGACCCATTCGAAGGTGTTCACTTCATCATTCCAGACAATCAGGCTGCAGGAAAGATCGGTGGCGTCCAGGACGTCCACAGATTCCTCCATGTCATGAGCCGGCTGTATGGGCTTAAGTGGCATGTGAAAAAAGATTTGTGCCCAAAATTACATCCTTTCAAGCCGATATGGAACACCTTTTACGGATTTTGGATGAATCGACCCGAAAACCGGTCGGCGGCTGGGGCGGGGGACGACTGGCTCCTGATTTCCAGGTGCTTCGGTTTCTAAGGTAATGGATACATTTTTGCTTACCGGGTTGGAAAAAATTTGGCTTAAAAACCATCGACCCTTATCTTTGCACTCCCATTGACCAAAGGGAGCTTAGCTCAGCTGGTTCAGAGCATCTGCCTTACAAGCAGAGGGTCGGCGGTTCGATCCCGTCAGCTCCCACAGGAAAGCCACTCGAAAGGGTGGTTTTTTCTATTGGAGGCCATGGCCGCTGTTCCACCAGAAGCCCGTTAGGTTTGGTTAGACTACACTCAACAGGAAATCATTTGAAAAGCGGAGAGAGGGGGATTCGAACCCCCGATACCCTTGCGGGTATAACGGTTTTCGAGACCGCCCCGTTCAACCACTCTGGCATCTCTCCGGGTAAAAAGGGGATGGACCTCAAAGATAGCCATTTTGCGGGTCACCAAAGATTTGCGTTACGCTGTCTGCCGGGATCCCTATCCCTGGGAGTGCAGGCCGATCCTGTTTCCTTCTGTATCAATAAAAAAAGCCATGTACCCGGTCTGCTCATCAATCAGCGTTTTTTCCATGATCACCTGTCCCCCTTCGCCGGAAATGCGGTTCAATACGGGCGAAAGGTCTGGGTTGGCGTTCAGGTATATCATGACGCCATCTGTGGACGGCGTATGGTGAGGGCTCCTTACCAGTGCCCCGTTGGCCTTGCCGCCACCGGGTTCCCAGGGGAACATGGCCATGTCCATTCCCATCATATTCATTTCTTCCATATGGATCCCGAATGCAACCTGGTAAAAATGTTTTGCCCTGCCCATGTCGTTGACAGGAATTTCGAACCAGTTGAGGCTGTTGGATTGTGCATTCATATTGCTTCTTTTTCGAAAACTACATTTTTCTGATGACCCCAATATTATCTTTTAAAGTGGCAGATCCGTACTTCTATCCATCTCCAATAATCGCGAACCATAATCTCAATCCGCGATCTTCATGGAAGACCAGGAAACTGTACGGATCTTGACCCTGTCCGGGCTGCCGATGACCGCTTCCCGGAATGGTTTACCGGGGAAATAAGCGGTAGTCATGACCGTTAGCCCATCGTCCGCAAATAGTTCCGCGGAACTTGCATCCACCCAAAGGCTCAGCCGGATGGTAGCACCGGAGGCAAGGCGCGGCGCAGTGATTTTCCGGGAAAAATTTTGTGCGGAAGCCACCTGGCCGGAGAGACCACGGTCCATATAGTATATATTTTGCCGGCTGTTGTATCCCACCATCAGTTCTTCGCCAAGATCGTTCATCAGCCGGATATGGAAATCCTTGCCGGCGTCAGTTTCCAGTTCGATCTGCCATGCTTTTCCGGGCCCGGGAACAGCGATCTTAAGGGCCCTTCCCGCGGAGATTTCCTGGTTCTCTTTTGACTGTGTTTGCACGCGGGATGCCTGCAGCTCCGTCACGGGCCTCGATGCAACCACCATTTTGTCACCGGCTTTTTCCAGGCGCAAATCCCTGGCCAGGGTCATGGCATTGCGCCATTGCTGTGCGGGCAGGTTGTTGGTATAATCCCAGTTGCTCATCCAGCCAATGAATATCCTGCGATTACCGGTATTGGACCATGTTACGCCGGCATAGTCATCCGGCCCGTAGTCCAGCCAGCGGGTATCTTCGTGGGATGCGGTGAATTGCTTCCCGTCGAAATCGCCCACAAAATACTGTGTAGCGGATCCGCCATTGGGTCCGCCGGGGTTGATGCTCACCAGCAGGATCCAATACGTCTTGCCATCATATTCCAGGGGGAATAGATCGGGGCACTCCCAAACGCCGCCATGCGCGCCGGCATTCTTCCCGAAGTCAGTTTCAGGGGTCCAGTCTTTCAGGTTTGGAGAGGAAAAGAAAGTGACGCAATCCTTCGTTGCCAAGGTCATGATCCAGCGTTTGTGTTCTTCATGCCACATAACCTTGGGATCCCTGAAGTCCACGATGCCAGGGTTCTTCAATACCGGGTTGCCCGCATATTTTGTCCATGTTTTACCGTTGTCCAGGCTGAAAGCCAGGCTTTGTACCTGGAAAGTGTTGCTTGTTTTTTCGGTTTTCGGGTCGTGGTGGGTAAAAATAGCTACAAGGGGAGGATTCTCGCTGGTACCCAAACCGGACGTATTGTCTTTGTCCACCACGGTGCTGCCGGAAAAGATATAGCCCAGGCTGTCCGGGTACAGTTTAATCGGCTGTTCATCCCAGTGCACCAGGTCACGACTCGTGGCATGGCCCCAGTGCATCGGACCCCATACCGGGCTGTAAGGATGGTGCTGGAAAAATAAATGGTACACACCCTTGTTATATACCATTCCGTTAGGGTCGTTCAGCCAGTGGCTTTTGGCGCTGAAATGGAGCTGTGGACGCCAGAGGCTGTCGAGGGCCTGTTGTGTTTGTCCGCCGGCCATATGGGCAAGGGCCATTGCGCATAGACTAAGGAATATCTGGTGGAGTTTTCGAACGCTCATGATTGCTCGTTTATCATCGGATGCTTTACCCACCTTTCCTGCAAGGGAGAAAGCCGGTAAAGAAAAGGATGTTCTAAAAATAAAGAAAACCATGATGTCTTTACCAGGGCGATGCATCTCTTTACGTATGCGTGGCAGACGGAGGATGTCTCTTCATCCATTTATGTGTTATGACGGCATGTATATACTGCAACCCGGCGTGATTTTCACATCAATATGTTATTCCGGCAGCCTCTGTATCGGGCAATCTTTACAGTGCATTACCAACGCAGGTTACGGTGTTCCGATAGGGACGCCGGAATGAAAAGAAAGTAAGGTGATTAACAAATTAAGAACGTTAAAAAAACATTTATGAAAGGCAGGCATGGAATTAAAGTCGTTTTCATTTTTGCAACGGAATGGCTCGCGGCTTGCGGGAAAATCGACAACCCTATCGAACCGGCGCCGGGGCCGGGACCGGTGGATACGGCTTCTTAATTCAGGGTAACCGTTTATGGTGTCCAGCCGGGGAATTCCGCCCGGTATGCCCTGGTCAGCATCGAAGACAGGGCTGGACAGGAAGTGGTGGCCAACAGAAAATTGGCCGTTAGTATTTCGCAGGGAAATACAATGACCGAGAAGATTAAGCTGTCCCGCGGAGAATACAAGCTTACCAAGTTTATACTCCTCCGTGCGTCGGATACCGCCGAGTACGCGATCCCCAGGTCTAACAGTGCCCGGGCGGCGGATTTCAGTAATCTCCTCCCGGTGAACTTTACGGTTGCGCCCCGGGTGGTTAATGACGCTTCGCTGCTGGCCCTGAAAATCCTGGAGACTGAATCCGCGGCTGACTATGGGTATGCAAAGGACGATTTTGGCTTCCAGTCTTTTTTGTCTCTTTCCCTTTCGTAGGGGATTACGGTGGGGGCCGTGTTGTACGACAGCCTGCCCGGTAAACTGCAGGTGGAAGCGGTCAATGATGCAAGCGACCGTTGGTCCAGGGAGATCGATTTGCCAACGGGTTCGAAAGAAGTAAAGGTGCCGGAAAACCATGCACAGTACAGTTTCAAAGTGGCTAAATGGAATGTGATTGCGGAGCGTACATTGACAAGGCAGCAACTGCAGCCCGGCATGTCCGTTCACCTGGAAGCCACGCGTCAACCAAAGAAACTCCACGAAGAGCGTGTATTTACGGAAACAGTCGGCGGCCTTGTTTCAGACAGCCGGACAGAGTACCGCTACAATGTTCAGGGTAAGCTAGAGGAAGTGAGGTTCTTCCAGAAGAAACTGCAGGTGGAGGGTCTGCACCTGACGTTTGTACACAAATTTAACTATACCGCGGGCGAACTTGAAAGCATAGAACGGTTTGGGTCGGATAATGTGAAGAATGGCAGTACCGTATTTGAGTATAACACTGGCCGGATCGCGAACATCCAGAATACGAGTTTTGACCGGCAGACTTTCTCGGCCTTCGAGTACAGCCAGGAGGGGAAATTTAAAGTTATACAGGGCGATTATCTCCTGCCCAATGGACATAGCTTCGTCTATACCCTTAAGTTCCTGAACGGCAATAAAGTATCTGATTTTGCCCAAACCTCTACCGGCGGAAATGAGTCAGGCACATATGAGTACGACAGCTATATCAACCCCAAGCATCAACTGGGATGGCATGACCTCTATTTTTCCAATGCCTCCATGAACAACCTCGAGAAAGAGCAAAAGAACTATGGCGGCGCTTATCCCAGTGTGGTGCCTTACAGGTTCGAATTTGTGTACGATGCTGACGGGTATCCCCGCGAAGTATATATCAGCTACCGAGGGTATACAAGCCAGCAATACCTGTATCGGATAAAGAAGGAATTTATCTATCAATAAAGAGAATTTCCTATATCAAAACGCCTGTTAACATTGAGTTTGCAGGCGTTTTTTTTTGTTTGATGAGGGCACTTGCACAACAGCGCCGGCAGTGCAAAAAAAAACACCGGCACGATTGTACCGGTGTGCGAATGCGGAGAGAGAGGGATTCGAACCCCCGGAGGCTTTCACCTCAACGGTTTTCAAGACCGCCGCATTCGACCGCTCTGCCATCTCTCCGGCGCGAAAATAGGTCAAGGGAGGGGTTCGGCAAAATTGTTTGTTTGTTTTTCGGTTGACCGTTGACCGTTGACTGTTGGCAACTCCTGGTTCTTGGTTTTTAGTTCATTGACTTAACTATGCAGGGAAGTCACTGGCCGGAGGTTTCCGTCAACCGTCAACCGTCAACGGTCAACGGTCAACCGACAACCGTTATCTTTGCCCCGATGAAGCAACTGAGTGCGGTTCATGTGTATTTCAGGAAGTACCGGGGACGTTTCCTGATGGGCATCCTGTTCATCATTATTTCCAACTATTTCGGAATCCTCGCCCCGCAAATCACCGGGTATGTTGTTGACAAGGTGGAAGTGGAGGTAAGGGGTGGCGGGCCGGTAGAAACCACGGCGGCCCGCAAGGCATTCTATGATCCGCTCGTGAATGCTTTCATCAGCCGTTTCGAAGCAGCCGACATCGATTTCGGAAGGCTTATCCTGTTCTGTGGTCTCCTCCTGCTCGCCGCCGCCCTGTTGAGGGGTTTCTTCATGTTCCTGATGCGGCAAACGATTATCGTGATGAGTCGGCATATTGAGTTCGACCAGAAAAATGATGTCTATAAACATTACCAGTTGCTCGATACCCAGTTTTTTAAGACGCACAGTACGGGCGACCTGATGAGCCGGATGGCCGAGGACGTGAGCAGGGTCCGGATGTATACCGGTCCGGCCATCATGTATCTCATCAACCTGACAGCCCTCATCAGTTTCAGCCTTTTTTATATGTTTCGAAAGGACGTGGCGCTTACTTTTTATGTGTTATCGCCGCTCCCCATCCTGGCCATCGCCATTTACTATGTCAACAACATCATTAACCGAAAGAGCGAACAGATCCAGGCCCAGTTGAGCGACCTTACCACCAATGCGCAGGAATCCTATTCCGGCATCCGCGTCATCAAGTCATTCGTCCAGGAGAAATCCATGCAGGGTTTCTTTTCGCGAAACGCGGAACTGTACCGGGACAGTGCCGTCAACCTCGCAAAGGTAGAGGCGGTGTATTTTCCCGCCATCGGCCTGCTGATTGGGCTCAGCACCTTGCTCACCATCTTTGTGGGCGGCATTTACCAGATGGATCATAAAATCTCGTCGGGTACCATCGCGGAGTTCGTCGTATACATCAATATGCTGTCTTTCCCGGTAAGCGCCATCGGCTGGGTAGCCAGTACGATACAGCGCGCATCCGCATCCCAGAAAAGGCTTAACGAGTTCCTGCACACGCGGCCGTCTATTTCAGACAACCCTGGCGCCAGTGAGATTGGTCCGATCCGGACGCTCAGCTTCGCAAACGTCAGTTTCACCTATCCGCATACCGGTATCCGGGCCCTCAATGGTTTCTCCCTTGATATCCTCGAAGGCCAGAAAATTGCCATCATCGGAGCCACGGGTAGCGGCAAGTCCACCATCGCCCAACTGCTGATGCGGATGTATGACCCATCATCCGGTTCTGTATCGGTCAATGGCCGGCCATTGAGTGCCTATACCCTCGATTCCCTGCGCCGCCGGATCAGTTATGTACCGCAAGATGTTTTCCTGTTCAGCGATACCGTTCGGAACAATATCCGATTCGGCAACGACGGGGCCAGTGAGGAAGAAATTCTCAGGGCTGCCCGGGCGGCGGCAGTGGACCAGGAGATCCTGGGCTTCGCCCAGGGTTATGATACGATGATCGGCGAAAGGGGCGTAAACCTCAGTGGTGGCCAGAAACAACGCCTCTCCATCGCACGGGCTCTCTGCAAGGAGGCGGATCTGCTGCTATTTGACGACTGTCTCAGCGCAGTGGATGCGCGAACGGAAAAGCGCATCCTCTCCGGTCTGAATGACGCCTTGAAGGATAAGACCGCCATGATCATAACCCATCGCATTTTTTCTTTATTTGAATTCGACCAGGTGATTGTGCTGGACGATGGTGCCGTCATCGAACGGGGAACCCATCAATCGCTCATGGAAAACAACGGGTATTATGCAGAACTGTTTCGAAAACAGCAGGACCTCGAACGGGCCGATGAGCGCGATGAAATGCAGGAAAATCAAGGCCCTGGGACTATTTTCAAAAAGATTTAACCAAATTTTGACAATTCAAAAACAATTTTATCTTTGTCCGTCTTAGTTTTTGAAAACCAATACAAACCAAAACAACAACTGTGGGGTACGACAACAACGACAAGCGAATGGACAGCGTGTACAGCAAGCGAATCCGTGCCGGGAAAAGAAGGACTTATTTTTTCGATGTGCGCACGACCCGTGGTAACGATTACTACCTGACCATTACCGAAAGCCGCAAGCGTTTCAACGACGACGGATACGACAGGCATAAGATTTTCTTGTACAAGGAAGACTTCAATAAATTCCTGAAGGCGTTGACGGAAGCCGTGGATCATGTGAAAACCGAACTGATGCCAGATTTTGATTTCGATGCTTTTAATCATGACAATGAAGGGGAAGGAGAAGGCTATGAACCCGAAATGGAAAGCAGTCCTGCGGCCCCCCCGGTTGAAGAAGTGAAGGTGGAGAAGCCGGCACCCGTGGTAAGTGATCAAAATGATACGGCTTCCGAAGAAGTAGATAAGTGGTAACCAATGCTAATTGCTTCATAACCAGCCCAGACCATCAGGTCTGGGTATTTTTTTGCCAGGATACTAAAGCCCCTGAAAAAACGTATTAGTATGGGTTATTTCCAATATCAATATGAAGGCAGTTTACGGGCTTCTGATCCTGTGCTTGTTTCCGGCACTTACCGCCTTTTCCCAGCGTTGTGGGTTTGATATTCTCCACCAGAAACGTATGTCCTCCGATCCCGCGTATAAGTCGGGCATCGATGAGCAACAGGCATGGATACGGAACTATGCCCGTGACCACCGCAACGAACTTCTGAACGCCCCGCAGGCTGCGCTTTTTACCATACCGGTGGTGGTTCATGTGATTCACACCGGCGGCGCCGTAGGAACCACCTATAATCCTACGGACGTTCAGATACAAAATGCCATCAGTTATCTCAACCAGGTATATGATGGAACCTGGCCTGGAACGCAGGGTGTGGGGGAGATTCAGATAAATTTCGTGCTGGCCACCCGTGATCCGGGTTGCAATCCTACCAGCGGGATCAACCGCATAGACGGGTCAGGTCTTGCGAACTATACCGCCCAGGGGGTAAACGCCAACAATACCACCGGGGTGGACGAGATCGACGTGAAGAACCTCGTACGTTGGGATCCATACCGGTACTACAATATCTGGGTGGTGAACAGGATCGACGGGAGCGACGGCACTTCGGGCAGTTTTATCGGTGGTTTTGCCTATTTCCCCGGTGCGCCGCAAAGCCTGGATGGCACCATCATGCTGGCCACCCAGATGCAGCCCAATCGCAAGACGCTTCCCCATGAAATCGGCCATGCATTTAGCCTGTATCATCCTTTCCAGGGAGCGAGCGGCGCCACCTGCCCGGCAAATACGGATTGCAATACAGACGGCGATGAGGTTTGCGATACGGATCCCATCACCCAGCCCGTGGGTTTCGTATGCCGCTCAGGTAACAACCCCTGTACGGGCACGCCTTTTTCGATCAATACGGAGAGCAATTACATGAATTACACGAATTGCTCCAACCTTTTTACGGCCGATCAAAAGGCAAGGATGCTGGCGGCCGCCTCCAGTGTGTTCAGGCGCGGGCTGCATACCTCATGGGGTCGATCATCCACCTATCCCGTCCTGCCTTTTTCCAGTCCGTCGGCCGCATCCTGCACGCCCAATTCAAGCCTAACCGGTACCACAAACACGATCGCCGGCATGATGAACGTCACGGTTGCCGGGAGAAACTTTAACTCCGGCACCACCCAGGGAGACAATGGGTATGTTCCTGCCACCAGCTGCCTGAACCTGATCCAACTGGTTCCTTCCAATACGTATACCCTGGAGATGACCCCGCTCGCCATTAACTACGAACAGGTCAGGGCCTGGATAGATTATGACAACAACGGCCTGTTCGACAATGCCACGGAACAGGTTTTCTTCCAAAATGATATTGGGCCGCCTGCGGCTTATACCTTGTCCGTCAATGGAAACTTTACCGTGCCTGCCTGGGTTCCCGTTAATACCATGCTACGCATGCGCGTGATCGAGGAAGTCTCTACCCGCTACGGGGCGGGATATGCGATTTCTAACGCCTGCTACAATCCCACTTATGGCCAGGCGGAAGATTTCCCCGTCTGGATCTCCGCCGCAGTGGTACTGCCCGTTACTTACAAATACTTCACGGCGTCTGCGTCCGGCATAGATGTCCGGATAGCGTGGGAAACCGGCAGCGAGTCCGGCAGCAGTCATTTCTCGTTGGAAAGATCCTCTGACGGGGTGCATTTCATGTCCATCGGGCTTGTTCCGGCAAATGGTAGCGGGAACGGGAAAGTCTATCAATTTACAGACCCGGCCCCCGGAGAAGGCACCTGGTTTTACCGCCTTCGCCAGGTGGATATGGATGGCGGATATGCGTATTCCTCCATCGCAAGGGTGGATTTCAATTCCAAACATCAGCATGGTTATAAGCTGATGTCAAACAGGGTTCGAAATGAAATCCGTATTCAGTTTATGGGCGATCCGGGCGAAGGCCCAGGCAGCGTCCGGTTGGTGGATTTGTCTGGCCGTCTCCTGCTTCAACGTTCCGTGAATACCCGGCGCGATCAGGTTGTCTCCATAGACCTTTCTCAATTGCCGATATCAGCGGGCGTGTACCTGTTGGAAATCGTCAACGGTTCAGGGCGTCATACCGAGAAAATTGTTCGGGAGTAAAGTGCCCAATGTCATTTAACGGGTTTGACGGGTTTGGGCTGGACGAACGCAGGTGCTTTTTTCTCCCTGTTCTTTTTTATGATCTCAGCCAGTTCTGCTTCCGTCAGCGGCTTACCTGAAATTTTGCCTCCTGGTGCAGTCTTGATGGCAGGCTTTATGATCGGGGGCAGCGGAGCCACAGGCCTTAGCGGGCGATTAAAATAGAATGGAAAAGGTTGGGGATCAATATTTCCTGTTCCGGGAAATGCATTGGGAATGATGGCGTGTTCTACCGTCTCCGGCGCCAGGCATATCATACCGTCCTGGGCCAATATATAAAGGTTGCCCAACGCATTTTTCGCAAGAACCTGTTGGTCTTCCAGGTTGCTCCGGATCAGGAATCCCTTCCCCAGCGTATCCGTGGTTGGCTTCACGAATTGTGCCTGCATTAGGTTGTAAAGAGGCAACAGGCAAAACGTAAGCAAGAAGCGGCTTATCCATCTCATACCAGGACATTAGCGTTAAAAATCAGGTGAGCAGGGCATGCCTACTCATGTCGCATTTTTTTAAATGCGTTGATGAGTCCATTCGTAGACGAATCGTGGCTTTGCACGTCATCCAGGTGTTCCAGTTCCGGTAGTATCTTGTTGGCCAGCTGCTTGCCCAGTTCCACGCCCCACTGATCGAAACTGTAGATATTCCAGATGACGCCCTGAACGAAAATTTTATGTTCATACGCGGCAATCAGCCTGCCCAGTTCGTAGGGTGTGATTTGTTTGACCAATATCGAGTTGGTTGGCCGGTTACCTTCAAATACCTTAAACGGGGCGATGGCCTCCCTTTGTGAAGGAGCCAGGTTGGCCAATTCCGCATCCACTGCTTCCCGGCTTTTCCCGTTCATGAGCGCCTCGGTTTGGGCAAAGAAATTGGACAGGAGTTTCAGGTGGTGGTCGCCGACCCGGTTATGGCTGATGGCCGGGGCGATAAAATCGCAGGGAATCATGATGGTGCCCTGGTGGATGAGTTGATAAAATGCATGTTGACCGTTGGTGCCGGGTTCGCCCCAGATAACCGGTCCGGTGGCATAGGTTACCCTTTCGCCGTTTCTATCTACATACTTGCCATTGCTTTCCATGTTTCCCTGCTGGAAATACGCGGCGAAGCGATGCATATATTGGTCGTACGGCAAGATGGCTTCGCTCTGTACACCGAAAAAGTTGGTATACCAGATTCCCACCAGGGCCATGAGGACGGGCATATTCTTCTCAAAAGGCGTTTCCCTGAAATGCATGTCCATCTCATACGCGCCCTGCAGGAGGGATTCAAAGCGGTCGTACCCGATGGTCAGGGCGATGGACAGGCCGATGGCGCTCCAGAGGCTGTAGCGGCCGCCCACCCAGTCCCAGAAACCAAACATATTGGCCTCGTCGATGCCGAATTTCACCACTTCGGCGGTATTGGTGGACAGCGCCGCAAAATGTTTCGCCACATGCTTTTCATCGCCGGCATGCTTAAGGAACCAGTTCCGCGCGGTATGCGCATTGGTCATGGTTTCCTGGGTGGTGAAGGTCTTGGACGCGATCAGGAAAAGGGTCTCTTCCGGCTGAACCTTTTTCAGGGTTTCGGCAATATGGGTACCGTCCACATTCGACACAAAATAAACCTGCATGCCATCGATCCAATAAGGCTTGAGCGCTTCGGTAACCATCACCGGCCCGAGGTCACTGCCGCCAATGCCAATATTCACGATGGTTCGGATTTGTTTGCCGGTATAGCCCCTCCACTCGCCACTGTGAATCCGGCGGCAGCATTCCTTCATTTGTTCCTGTACCCTTTGCACGTCCGGCATCACGTCCTTTCCGCTAAAAGTTACCGGGTTGCCGCTGAAATTGCGAAGGGCTGTATGAAGGACGGCCCTGTTTTCCGTGGCATTGATGGCTTCCCCTCCAAACATGGCATCGATGGCTTCTTTCAGCTGGCACTCTTTCGCCAGTTGAAAGAGCAGGTTCAATGTTTCGGTAGTAATGATGTTTTTGGAATAATCGAACAATAAATCGCCCATTTTGAGTGAAAACCGGTCAAAACGCTCCGGATCTTCCTCAAAAAGGAGTTTCATGTGCAACTGGCGCATTTCCTGTTCAAAATGGGTCTGCAGGGAATGCCAGGCGGTCGTTTGGGCAGGATTTACCGTGGGGAACATATGAATGATTTCGATTTTTTATAAACGTTCAATGATTTCAATGGTGCGGCCGACCATGGCCGGGGTGATATCCAGGTGGGTGACCATGCGGAAACGGGTAGGAGAGAAGGAAAAAAGCAGGATATCCTGTTCTTTCATTTTCTCCACGAACCAGGCCGGGGTCCGGGGATCCTTCATTTCGGCGATGATAATATTCGTCTCCACAGGAAGAATCTCCGCAATAAAATCTTTTTTCTGGAGGGCTTCGGCGATCATCCGGGCATGCCGGTGATCTTCTTCCAGTCGGTCCACATGATGCTGGAGCGCGTACAGACCAGCGCCGGCCAACATACCAGCCTGGCGCATTCCCCCGCCGAAAACTTTGCGTACCCTGCGGGCTTTCCGGATAAAGTCCTTTTTGCCCAGCAGCAGGCTGCCTATGGGGGCGCCAAGGCCTTTGCTGAGGCAGATCGAGATGGAGTCAAAGACCTGGCCGTATGCGGAAGTTAGATCTTGGATGGTAGAAGTGGGAAGTGTCGTTTCTTCACTTCGGACTTCTGAAATCGTACTTCGAACATCTACCGCACTTGCCACCAACGCATTAAACAACCGTGCCCCATCCAGGTGCATGACCAGCCCGTGCTCGTTACAAACCTCCCGGATCCGGCGGATTTCGTCAAAGTCATAACAACTCCCGCCGCCTCGGTTGGATGTATTTTCCAGGCTCACGAGACGGGAAACAGGCCGGTGAACATCGTCCGGGTTGATGACCCCGGCAACCTGTGAAGACAGGATCCGGCCACGGTTGCCCGTAAGGAGACGCACGGAACAGCCGGCGTTGAACGCAATGCCTCCTCCCTCGTACACATAAATATGGGAATCCTGGTCGCAAATCACCTCATCCCCCGGCTGGGTATGGCATTTAATGGCGATCTGGTTGGTCATGGTCCCGCTGGGACAGAAAAGGGCCGCTTCCATCCCGAAAAGAGCCGCGGCAAAGGCTTCCAGGCTATTAACAGTGGGGTCTTCCCCAAAAACATCATCCCCGAGGGGTGCGGATTCCATGGCCTCCCGCATGGCCGCGGTAGGGCGGGTTACGGTATCGGAGCGAAAATCGATCGGCATGCTGCGAATGTAGGAATCGTGGGTGTTTTCTGAACAAGGATGGGCCTTTTTTGTCATACAAGTCATGGTCGGAGGGCATATCGGTCATACCTTTTTTATTAATTGACTATGAAATCCCGGGAATCGTCCTTAATTTTGCAATGCTACACGGTTGGTATACCAGAAATAACATATCTTTTACATCGTATTCTGCCTATTCGCCGTCTCTCTGAAAAGTAAATCGATTTAGGAACCTACCCGTTCTTTATTCTTTCGTATGAGGCAACTTAAGATAGCAACACAGATCACGAACCGCGATTCCCAGGCGGTGGAGAAGTATTTGCAGGAGATTTCCAAAATTTCCATGATTACGCCGGAGGAAGAGACTACACTGGCCCAGCGCATCAAGATGAACGACCAGAAAGCGCTGGATAAGCTGGTTCAGGCCAACCTTCGTTTCGTCGTATCCGTTGCAAAACAATACCAGCACCAGGGACTGTCGCTGAGTGACCTCATTAACGAGGGCAACCTCGGCTTGATTAAAGCCGCACAGCGTTTCGATGAAACCAAAGGCTTTAAATTTATTTCATACGCCGTTTGGTGGATCCGCCAGTCCATCCTCCAGGCGTTGGCAGAGCAGGGTAGATTAGTCCGCCTGCCTCAAAACAAAATTGGCACCTACAACAAAGCGAATAAAGCCTACATGGCTTTTGAGCAGGAACATGAAAGGGAACCCTCCACGGAAGAGCTGGCCGAATTGCTCGAAATGAGCGAAACGGAGATCAACAATATCTTCCAGAGCAATACCCGCCACACGTCGCTGGATGCACCCGTGCATGAAGCAGAAGACGTGGCCATGGGCGACCTGCTCCAGGGCGGCGATGACACCGATGACGATGTCATCAAAGACTCCCTGCGCGCCGAGATCCGCCGCGTGCTGAAATCCCTCAGCCCCCGCGAAGCGGAAATCGTGAACGCCTATTTCGGCCTGGATGGGGAAAACGGCGTGACCATCGAACAGATCGGTCAGAAGTACGACCTCACCAAGGAACGCATCCGCCAGATCAAGGAAAGGGCGATCAAACGCCTCCAGAAAGCGCGTTACAGTAATGCGCTGAAGGCCTACCTGGGCTAAAACACCAAAATCAACAACTGGCCCGGTCCTTTCCAGGGATCGGGCTTTTTTGTAGCTGCAACCGGACGGCTTTTGCAACATTGGCCGGAATCACCCCCGGCGCACTGTTTTTTTATCCCGAACCGATCCGCCGTATCTTTGTTTCTTATGCATATGGGACGCAAAGGATGGATCTGGCTGTTTTCCCTGGCGTTGGTTGCCTGCGAAAAGGATATCGACATCGAACTGGACGACGCGGCGGAAGCCCTGGTGGTGGATGCATCCATCGAGAGCGGCAGGCCTCCCGTGGTTTTCCTTTCCCGCAGCCTTGCCTTTTTCAGTGAAATCAACCCGGACATCCTGGCTGGCAGTTTTGTCCGGAACGCAGAGGTATATATCAGTGATGGGGTGAACCGCCACAAACTCAGGGAAGATTCTGTTGGGAACACGTCCGGCAATACCGTTTATTTTTATTCCAACGATGTTTCCAACCCCGGAACCGCCATTATCGGCCAGTTTGAAAGGCAGTATAATCTTGAGATCATTTCGGAGGGAAGGACATACACCGCAACTACCACCATTCCCGCCATAACCCGTCGCGTGGACTCCCTGTGGTGGGAAGAAGTGCAGGATGATGAGGATTCAAACCTCGTCAAACTGATCATCCGGGCCACGGACAAACCAGGCTTCGGGAACTATATCCGCTATTTTACCAGGGTTAACCAGGAAATTTTCTTACCGGGTGTCAATTCCGTGTTTGACGACCAGGTGATCGACGGCACTACCTATACGTTTCCAGTCGATAAGGGATTTAACAGGAACCTCGACCAGGAAGACTATGAACCATTTTTCCACCGGGGCGATACCGTGACGGTGAAACTGGCTGAGA
>Ga0114938_1001197_pt1 | contig 18145 bp, 15 predicted proteins | sample AshMeaBigSpring_FD_88675 | JGI IMG/M metagenome (GOLD analysis project Ga0114938, IMG submission 88675) | Groundwater microbial communities from Big Spring, Nevada to study Microbial Dark Matter (Phase II) - Ash Meadows Big Spring | ecosystem: Environmental > Aquatic > Deep subsurface >...
CACTTCTATTTGCAATTCTTCCCAAGGTGTAGAACCATCTTTTTCTCGTTTAAAAACATGTTTTTTACTTTCTTGAATAATAATTTCTGCCGTTGTGTAAACGATACAATTTTCCATTAAATGCCCACCAATTGTTTTACCAGTGCTATCGCTAACAGCAATGTGTAAGTTGCTGCCATTTTCAGAAAGTGTACCTGATAGGGCCACAATTTCAAAATGTCCACTATCAGAAAAACCTTTGTTTTGATTGGCAAATCGAATTTGATAGTGGGTTAAGCTGCCTACACAAGTTGCTATCCATCCTGCTTTAATGTGATTTTTTTCTACGAATGATTGTATTTCTTTTTTTACATCTTTACCCGGTAATAATCGAATAGCATGTGTAGTAGTTTGTTCCATTGTTTTCTTATTTTGCCAACAACTTGTTAATAGTAAGGGTAATGGTATGATCAATGTAAGGTATTGTAAACTTTTTCGTAATTGCATATATAAAACTTTATCTGTAAACAATTGTTGAATAAAATTAGATGATTGATTTTCATGAAAAGATAAGGTTGTTTTATAAAATCATTTGAAATAAACAGAAGCATATGCAAAAATTATTGTGTAGCACAATTCTAGCCATTGTAAGTCTAGTTTCTTGTGCACAACAACCAACAAAGAAAAATATAAACGAATCAACAAAAAGTGATATGAAAACAGAAATAGCTTATTTTGGTGAAGGATGTTTTTGGTGTACAGAAGCATTTTTTCAACGTATTGAAGGTGTAATTAGTGTTCAAAGTGGTTATGGTGGTGGACATGTTGTGAACCCTACTTATGAACAAATTTGTGATAAAACAACTGGTCATGCAGAAATTACCAAGATTGAATACGATCCTACAAAAGTGAGTTTTGATGAACTATTAGAAGTATTTTGGAAAACACACGACCCTACAACATTAAACAAACAAGGAAACGATGTTGGTCCACAATATAGAAGTGTAATTTTTTACTTAAATGAAGAACAAAAACAAAAAGCAGAACATTACAAAGCGGAGTTAGATAAAAGCAAAGCTTTTGAGAAACCCATTGTTACAGCAATAGAACCTTTTAAAAATTATTATCCTGCAGAAGCTTATCATCAAAATTATTACAACGATAATCCAACACAAGGATATTGCTATTTTGTAATAAGACCCAAAATAGAAAAACTAGAAAAAGTTTTTAAAAATAAACTCAAGAAAACGAACTAAATAAAAAAAGCGGCTTCACAATTTCTGTGGCCGCTTTTTTTATAAAATTGAGATTTTATTTTCGATTCATCCACCATCCAAGCCAAATTCCACACAAACTCCAAGAAACAGCTGTATCTAATAAATACATTCTTATATCTGCCCATTCGTACCAAATATGATTGGTATAAGGAACATTGATATAAGCAATAAAACCAGTAAGAATTGTGGCAAAAAAAGTAGTAAAAAAGCTGTTGGTTTTAAATTGAGAAATAATCCAACAAAGTAGGCTTACCATAAAAATGTCCACGATAAATCCCCTAGCAATATTTAACCCCATATTCATTGTTTGAGCCTTGTGGTAATGAATTTGAACCCAAGGTTTGTTGATACTACTTTCCATTAGTTTATTCTGTTCTTCTCCACTTGCACCAGCAGGAAGGTTGGGTAGAAAATAACTACCAGTTTCAGAAAACTGTGTGTTTAAATACGCCAAAATGCTATCTTGTTTTGGTGTATAATTCTGAGCAGAACGATGCAAGTCTAAGGCTGTCCAAGAAAGTGTTTGCCAAATAAATATAAGTAAGCCTCCAACAAGACTGCCTACAATAATTTTTTTCATACTACAAGTTTTGGTTGAGTTTTAAAGATACTCAACTTTGTAGTTTTGTGCAATTTTGTGCAATAATAATAAAATAAAAGTTCAACAAATTGCTGACAAATTAGCCAGTGTAAATGACTAGTAGGATTGTATGCTAATAAATTAAAAGGATTGTTTATTCAGCTTCTGCTAAACTCACCTGAAGATTCGTTTGTTCAGTTTCTGCAACTTCTTCATTTAGTTTTTGTACAGCTTTCTTCTCTCTTTTTTCATAAAAAATTGCCAACACAATAACTGCAATTAATTGTAGTATTGGTGAAAATAAAGAAGCTTCAAAGCCAAAATCGCCACCTGTAATTAAATCTGGTCCATACAAAATGTGTTTTAAAATACCCATATCTTTTTGCGTTCCACTAACAGGAAATCCCAAAATTGGTCCTTGAAAAAAGTTCCATGCAAAATGTAAAAAAACACCAAACCATAAGTTTTTGGTATATATATAATTTATACCCAATAATAAACCTGCAATAAAAATGTTTACTAAAGCTAAAGGTGTAATTTCTGGATTGCCTAAGTGTAACATAGAAAATGCAAAAGAAGAAATGAGCAATGCATACCTGTGACGCATACTTTGCATTAAGTTATTTAAAACATATCCTCGAATCATCAATTCTTCTACCATGGCCACGGTTAAATACAACAAAAAAGATAAAGCAACATTGCCAATTCTAATATCAACTTCTGAAATAACAACTTGATTACCAATTACCAGAAGAGCCGTACCTACTAATAAAACGATAACTGCAACTGCAAAACCTACTAATGCATCAATGCTGTAATTTTTCCACTGCAATCCTAAAGAAAAAACGGTGTCTCTATCAATTTTTGTTCTAAAAAACCAAATACAAACCAAAATGCCAATTTGGTTAATACAATAGCTCATAAAAAGATAAGGAAGCGTTACTGCATTGCTGTTTATAGTTCCAAAATATCCTTTGAAAATGAGCGTTTCAATTAATGATGTGATAATGCCACTAACCAAAGCTGAAATGAAGAAAAACAATAACGCTCTTAACCAACCTTGTTTAATTAGTAAATTTTTATCCATACCTTTTTATAATATTGTTGCAAAATAGGCTATATGGTACAAGATTACAAGTTTACTGTTACAGAAAAATTTTTGCAATATGTTCAGATAGATACACAAAGCGATCCTGAAAGCAACACTTCACCTTCAACTGCTAAACAAAAAAACTTATCTATCATACTAACAAATCAATTGATTCAAATGGGAGCCAAAGATGTGTATACTGATCAATTTGGGTATGTGTATGCAACCATTCCTTCAAATACTTCGAAAAAAGTACCTACTATATGCTTTTGTAGTCATATCGATACTGCACCTGATTGTAGTGGAACAGATGTGAAACCAATTGTGCACCATAACTATAATGGTGAACCCATTATTTTACCAGACGATTCTAGCCAAATAATTACCATTGATCAATATCCTTATTTAAAAAATCATATAGGAAATTCCATTATCACAGCTAGTGGAAAAACCTTATTAGGTGCAGATGACAAAAGTGGTGTTGCCATAATTATGGATATGGCTAATTTTTTATTAACACATCCAGAGATTATTCATGGAACTATTAAAATATTATTTACACCAGATGAAGAAGTAGGAGCAGGAACTGCAAAGCTAGATTTACAAAGACTAAAAGCAGATGTGGCTTATACATTAGATGGTGGAGAAATAGGAACGATGGAAGATGAAACATTTAGTGCAGATGGTGTAACGATTATAATTAAAGGAATTATTGCTCACCCAGGTAATGGAAAAGGAAAACTTGTAAACGCCATTAAAATTATTAGTGAAATCATCAATACTTTGCCTAAACATGAAAAAAGCCCAGAAACCACAGAAAAAAGAGAAGGCTTTATTCATCCAATCGATATACAAGGTTTAGCTGAAGAAGCATCTGCAAAATTTTTGATTCGAGATTTTGAAACAGAAAATTTATTGGTACTTGAAAATCTGTTGAAACAAATTGCTACTGATGTTGTAAGAAAGTATCCTGGAGCAGAAATGGAATTTATAGTTACAGAACAATATAGAAATATGAAGGAAGTTTTGCAGCATCACCCACATATTGTTGCATATGCAGAAGAAGCCTATAAAAGAATTGGGTTAAACGTTGTGAAAGAACCCATACGTGGTGGAACAGATGGAAGTAGACTTAGTTTTATGGGTTTACTTTGTCCAAATTTATTTACAGGAATGCAAGCAATTCACAGCAAACATGAATGGATTGGTGTAAAAGACATGGAAAAAGCCGTAGAAATGCTGGTTACATTGGTGCAAGTTTGGGAAGAAAAATCGGTGTAAAACTACTTGCTTTTGTTTCGTTTTTAAATAATAATATTGCCTGCCAAAACATATATATGTACAATAGTTTAGCTGTTTTTTGTGGAAGTAAATTAGGTAAAAATCCAAACTATGAAGCCGATGCAAAAGCATTGGGAAAATGGATGGCAACACACAACATAACTTTAATTTACGGTGGTGGAAGTGTGGGCATAATGGGTGCAATTGCCAATAGTGTTATGGATAATGGGGGAGAAGTGAAAGGCGTAATTCCGAAAGTTTTATTAGAATGGGAACAAGAACACAACAATATTTCTGAGTTACATGTTGTTGAAGACATGCATATTCGAAAAAAAATGATGTATGAAATGTGTGATGCTGCTGTTATTTTGCCAGGTGGTCATGGAACTTTAGACGAACTTTTTGAAATGCTTACGTGGAACACCCTAAAAATTCATAGCAAAAAAATTTTTTTATTAAACACAGATGGTTATTACCAACATTTGATTGCTCATATAGAACACATGACCAAGGAAGGTTTTTTGTATGAAAATTGGAGAGAACGTTTAATTGTGGCAGATTCAGTTGAATTTATTTTCGACTTTTTGGACGGAGATAAAAATTGAATCCAGCTCTAATTACTGGAACTTTTACTGTAGAATTTCCATTTACAGAATTTTGAACATAAGGCGAGTTTGGACTATTTGATAAATCGAAAAGAATTGCTGTATAAAACGATGATTCTCCAATAAATCGTTTACCGTAACCAATACCAACCAAAGTACTAAAAGCATTTTGTTTAATTCGATAGGTTACCGGATCGCCTTCTATGTTTAATTTAGTATTTATACGATTGTATTCAGGAAGAGCTTGAATAAAAAAATCGCTAATAGGATAAATTCTCACAAAAGTTCCACCACCGTAGTTGAAACTTTTTTGTTTACTAATGTTTGCTTCATTAAAAGTAAAATAGTTGATATTAATAGAAACCCCCACATCTAGCCATTTAGCTAATGAATACCCAATCTCAGGATTTAAACCAAAACTAAACGAACTAAAGTCTTGACCACCACCGAAACCCAAATTAAGTCCACTTCCTAAAAACAGTTTATTTGGGTTAAAACCAACAAGTTCTTTATCTACATTTTCTTCCTCTGCCCGTTGTTTCGAAGTTTTTCTTCTTTCTTGTGCGTTTAGTCCGCTAATAACCATACACGCTACCAATATTAACAAAACATTTTTCTTCATATTTCACCATTTAATGAACGCTAAAATAGATAAATGAATGGACAAATATTGTTAATCTGTTGTAAAGCATCATTTTTCAATAACTGAATCATTTTATTCCTTAAAAATATTTCTTCATTTCGTTAAATTGTAAAAAATGATATTTTAAGTTACAAGCGGGTAATTCGTTTATTTTTCAAAATGTATAATTTTATTTTTTATTATTTTTTTGATTTCATATGAGCATAAAACTCTTCTTTTAAGGAAATGAAACAAATCTAAAATTTCACTATTTGAATAAGTAAAAAAAAACTATTTTTTTTCTTTTTCCAGTATTACAAAACCACTACTTTAGATACTATTATTTGATAAATACTAAATTGTAATCGTTTTCGTTATACAATTCTATTATTTTCTGTTAAATAAATTTATTTTTTTAGAAATCATTTAATCACATAAGTTTGCAAAACTAACAAACGTTTGTTTATGTCATACCCAATAATTCAACTTACAAGTAGCCAATTATTAAAACTTGGCTTGTCAGAAACAGTTCAAATTCATTATCAATTAACGCCACAAGAATTAACAGAACAAACTATTCTACGTGGTCAAGGTGTTTTGAACAATACAGGAGCATTGTGTATCAACACTGGAGAATTCACAGGTCGTAGTCCTCAAGATAAGTTTATTGTGAAAGATGCTATTACAGCAAACACCGTTAATTGGAATAATTTTAATATTCCTATCGATGAAATGTATTTTCACCAGCTGAAGAAAAAAATGTTGGATTATTTAGGAAAAAAAGACGAATTATGGATTAGAGATGCTTATGCTTGTGCAGATTCGAATTATCGCCTAAACATTAGAGTTGTAAACGAAAATGCTTGGAGCAATTTGTTTGGACACAATATGTTTTTACGCCCAACAGAAGAAGAACTAGAACATTTTGAACCAGATTGGCATATTATTCAAGCACCTAGTTTTTTAGCCGATCCAACTGTTGATGGAACAAGACAACACAATTTTGCAATTGTGTCTTTTACCCACAAAACCATTTTAATTGGAGGAACAGGTTATACAGGTGAAATGAAGAAAGGCATTTTTACCATCTTAAACTTTTTATTACCACATGACCATAATGTGTTAAGTATGCACTGTAGTGCTAATATGGGCAGTGATAATGATGTAGCTATTTTTTTTGGATTGAGTGGAACTGGTAAAACAACTTTAAGTGCCGATGCAAATAGAAAATTAATTGGTGATGATGAACATGGTTGGACAAACAACAGCGTTTTTAACTTCGAAGGTGGTTGTTATGCTAAAACAATTGATTTAAGTGAGGAAAAAGAACCAGAAATTTTTCATGCTATTCAACACGGAGCATTGTTAGAAAATGTTGGCTTTTTTAACGATAGCAACGAAATAGATTTTTCTTATAAAGGCATTACCGAAAATACAAGAGTTAGCTACCCACTTCATTACATTTCAAATGCTTTAGAACCTAGTTTTGGTGGCTTGCCAAAAAATATTTTCTTTCTTACTTGTGATGCTTATGGCGTTTTACCTCCAATAAGTAAGCTTACTACAGGTCAAGCTATGTATCAATTTATAAGTGGTTATACTGCTAAAGTAGCAGGTACAGAAGCAGGTGTTACAGAGCCAAAAAGCACATTTAGTGCATGTTTTGGTGCACCATTTTTACCGTTACATCCAGGCTTTTATGCTAAAATGTTAGGTGAAAAAATGAAAGAACACAATGTAAATGTTTGGATGATTAATACAGGATGGAGTGGCGGTTGCTACGGTGTTGGAAAACGTATTCAATTGAAATACACAAGAGCAATGATTACGGCTGCGTTAAACGGAGAATTAGACGATGTAACGTATGAAACGCATCCTGTTTTTGGTGTACAAATGCCTAAATTCTGTCCAAAAGTTCCAAAAGAAATGTTGAATCCAAGATATACTTGGGCAGATAGAACAGCTTATGATGTTGCTGCTCAAAAACTAGCTGAAGAGTTTGTAAATAACTTTAAAAAATATGCTGATGGTGTAAGCGATGAAATTATTGCTGCTGCTCCAAAAGTTTAAATTTGGTTTTATAGTTGTGCCTCTAATTGGTTGCTTTGCTTGTTGAAAACGCCCCGTTAATTTTTACGGGGCGTTTATTTTTCTATGTTTTTGTAATAATGCCTATGTTCTAATGGCGTTTTTTGAGTAATGTTTTTAAAATGTCTATTAAAATTAGAGAAGTTGTTATAACCACTTTCAAAACAAATATCAGCAATGCTTTTTTCTGTTTCTGCCAATAATTTACAGGCATGACCAATTCGTACTTCAATTAAAAACTTAGAAAAGGTTTTCTTTATTCTCGATTTAAAATATCGGCAAAAAGATTGTGGACTTACATGCACCAATTTGGCTACTTGTTCTAATGTTATTTCTCTTGAAAAATTTTCTAACACATATTGATAAATCAAGTTTAATCTATCGGCTTCTTTTGGGTTAAAATGAAATTCTAAACCCTTGCTACATACTGGTTTTGTTTCTTTAGATGCAGCAATGGTGTGTAGTATTTGTAGTAATAGAATTACACGTTCACTATTTTTAGCTACCATTAGTTGTTGCATCATTTCTGCTACTATTTTTCTCGTATTGTTTTTAATTCTAACAGCTTGTTGTGCTTTATCTAAAAGCTTAAGAAGGAGCTTGTTTTCTGGTAATGAAAAAAAGTTTTCGCCAAAGCAATTGGGCATAAAATGAATTACATAAGCTTCTACTTTTAAGGATGATTTTTTTTGTAAAAATTTTTCATCGCTTCTCCATAAATGGGGCAAATTAGCACCCAATAAAATCATATCTCCACTTTTAAAATGGTGAATATTATCACCAATAAATTGTCTACCCGATCCTTTAATAATATATACCAATTCTATTTCAGGATGATAATGCCATTTGTTGTAAAAATGTGGAACAATATCGTGTCGAATATTAAATGAATGTTCAGGATGTAAATGAATTTTGAGTAAATGTGGTTTCATAAATATCCAATTATTGATGTTATTCTGATATAAAATATCATTCAGTAAATAAATAAATGTGAAGATAGTATAAATAGATGCGAATTAGATGCAAACGTTTTTTTAAGATACCCAATAGTTTTACATCATCTCTTAAATCAAAACAATGCATATGAAAAAAAGCTTTATCCTCGAGTTAAAAGAAGTAGGTATCAACGATATTGAAACCGTTGGTGGCAAAAATGCCTCGTTAGGCGAAATGATTCAACACTTATCAGCTTTAGGTGTAAACATTCCTGGTGGATTTGTAATTTCTGTAGACGCTTATCGTCAATTTATTGAGTTTAATGGTTTAGAAAGTACTATTAAACACATCATCAATAACATTGATTACGATAATATCGAATCGCTTAGAAGAGGCGGTCATCAAGTAAGATTACTCATCAGAAATGGTCGTTTTGAAAAAGAAATGAGTGAATCTATTATTGCAGCTTACGAAAAATTATCTAGCAATTATAATCAAACTTATACCGATGTGGCAGTTCGTTCTTCAGCAACAGCAGAAGATTTACCCGATGCTTCATTTGCTGGTCAGCAAGAAACATTTTTAAACGTTACAGGACCAGCTACATTAATGGATTCTGTAAGAAATTGTTTTGCTTCTTTATTTACGGATAGAGCCATTAGTTACCGTCAATCTTTTGGATACGATCATTTTGCAGTTGCTTTAAGTATTTGTGTACAAAAAATGGTTCGTAGCGATTTAGGTTCATCAGGTGTGGCATTTAGTTTAGATACCGAAAGCGGATTTAAAGATGTTGTGGTTATTAACGGTTCTTATGGTTTAGGTGAAATGGTGGTGCAAGGTGCTATTTCTCCAGATGAGTTTATCGTTTTTAAACCGTCATTAGAAAAAGGTTTTACATCAATTATTGAGAAAAAATTAGGTGTTAAAGATAAAATGATGGTGTATGGAGATAAAGCTGATGAACGTGTAAAAATTATTCCTACAGAAAAAAGTTTTCAAAATCGTTTCTGCTTATCCGATGAAAATGTAATTAAGTTGGCCGATTGGGTTATGAAAATTGAGACCTACTACACATCTATCAAAAAGAAATGGACACCAATGGATGTTGAATGGGCTGTTGATGGTTTAAGCAAAGAATTATTTATTGTTCAAGCAAGACCAGAAACTATTCATTCACAAAAAGAACATACCAAAATAACCGAATATGCCATTTTTGATGATACAAGAGCAGATAAAGTGTTGATGAAAGGAATTGCAGTGGGTGATAAAATTGGAGCAGGAAAAGTAAATATTTTATTCTCTTTAGACAAACGAGTTATTGATGGTCATGAGTTTCAAGAAGGTGATGTTTTAGTTACTGATATGACCGATCCTGATTGGGAGCCTATTATGAAAAAAGCCTCTGCTATTGTTACCAATAAAGGCGGAAGAACTTGTCATGCAGCCATTGTTGCAAGAGAATTAGGTGTTCCTGCAATTGTTGGTTGTGGCAATGCAACTGACTTGCTAGCAGAAGGACAACCGATTACCGTTAGCTGTGCTGAAGGTGAAATTGGATTAATTTATGACGGAATTATTGGTTTCGAAAAAAATGAATACGATTTAAAAGATTTACCATCGGTAAAAACCAAACTGATGCTAAATGTAGCAACTCCTTCTATGTGCTTTAAATTCTCTCACTTACCCAATTATGGTGTAGGATTGGCAAGAGAAGAGTTTATCATCAATAACTATATTCAAATTCATCCGTTAGCATTAATGCATCATAAAACATTAAATGATGCTGCATTGAGTAAAGAAATTGAAAAACGAATTTTTGGGTACGAAAACGAAGAAGATTTTTTCATTAAAAAACTATCCTATGGTGTCGCAAAAATTGCCGCTGCTTTTTATCCTAATAAAGTAATCGTTCGTTTCAGCGATTTTAAAAGCAATGAATATTATAATCTTTTAGGTGGCAATCATTTTGAACCGCATGAAGAAAATCCGATGATTGGTTGGAGAGGTGCTTCAAGATATTATTCAGATGCTTACAAACCTGCATTTGGTTTAGAATGTAAAGCGTTGAAAATTGTTAGAGAAGAAATGGGATTAGATAATGTGGTATTAATGATTCCTTTTTGCAGAACTGTTGATGAATTGATAAAGGTAAAAGAGGTAATGAAAGAATTTGGATTGGAAAGAGGAAAAAATAATTTGGAATTATATTTAATGGCAGAAATTCCATCAAACATTATCTTAGCCGACGAATTTGCAAAACATATTGATGGATTTTCAATTGGCTCGAACGATTTAACGCAATTAACGTTAGGATTAGATAGAGATTCATCTTTGGTTGCACATTTATACGATGAAAGAAATCCGGCTGTAAAAATGATGATTTCAAAGCTCATTAAATCTGCTAAACAAAATGGTGTAAAAGTGGGTATTTGTGGTCAAGGCCCTTCAGATTTTCCAGATTTTGCACAATTCTTAGTGGAAGAGGGAATAGATACCATTTCAGTTACACCAGATTCTATCATTAAAACCATCAAAGCCATTGCAGCAATTGAAAAATAAATTATGAACGTAGCACTTTTTATTCCTTGTTATGTAGATCAGTTTTATCCCAAAGTGGCAATTGCCACTTTGGAACTTTTAGAAAAATTTGGTTGTAAAGTATCGTATCCATTAAATCAAACCTGTTGTGGTCAACCAATGGCTAATAGCGGTTTTGAGCATGTTGCCAATGCTTGCAATACGTTGTTTGTAGATAATTTTAGTGGATACGATTATATAGTTTGTCCATCTGGAAGTTGTACACTGCATATTAAAGATCATTTACATACCGATAAACATTCACCTGCTGAAAAAGAAATTAGACAACGTGTGTATGAATTAACGGAGTTTTTAGTAGATGTTTTACAAGTAAAACATTTAAACGCAAAGTTTCCACATAAAGTAGGTGTTCATCAAAGTTGTCATGGACAAAGAGGCTTGGGTTTAAGTCAAATGACAGAATTAAATGCTGCTCCATTTTCAAAACCAGGTGCTTTGTTAAACATGGTTGAAGGATTAGAGTTAATCACTTTAGACAGACCGGATGAATGTTGTGGTTTTGGTGGAACTTTCTGCGTTGCCGAAGAAGCTGTAAGTGCAAAAATGGGTAAAGATCGTGTTGCTGATCATATTAAGCATGAAGCTGAATTTATTACGGCTGCAGATATGAGTTGCTTAATGCATTTAGAAGGTATTTTAAAAAGAAAAAAAAGTGCCACTAAGGTTATTCATATTGCAGAAATACTCAACGCACAATAATCTTTTTCGCTAGAAAAATTAGTTCAATAAACAAATGTTTTAACATGCATACTACGGTAAATAATCATGCAGATGCGTCTATTGTTTTTAATAACGATGAAGAACGAGTGAATTGGCATGATAAAACCCTTTGGTTTATACGAGAAAAAAGAGATAAAGCAAGCCATAATATTGATGAATGGGAAGCACTTAGAAACAATGCATCTCAAATAAAAAACAATGTACTTTCTAATTTAAGTCAGTACCTGATTGAGTTTGAAGAAAAAGCAAAAGCTAATGGCGTAATAATTCATTGGGCTGCCGATGCTGTTGAACACAATAAAATTGTACATAGCATTCTACAAAAGCATGGCATTAACCAAATGGTTAAAAGCAAGAGTATGCTTACCGAAGAATGTGGTTTAAATGAATATTTAGAACACAATGGAGTAGAAGTAATTGATACAGATTTAGGTGAACGAATTGTACAATTAGCAGGTGAACCACCTAGTCACATTGTGTTACCTTGTATTCATAAAAAGAAAGAAGAAATAGGAGAATTGTTTCACGAACATTTACATACCGAAAAAGGTGCAAGCGATCCTCAATATTTAACTGCTGCTGCAAGACAACATTTAAGAGAAACTTTTTTAACAAGGAAAGCTGCATTAACAGGTGTAAATTTCGCTGTTGCAGAAACGGGAGAATTTGTGGTTTGTACCAACGAGGGTAATGCAGATATGGGAGCACATTTAGCTGATGTGCATATTGCTTGTATGGGTATTGAAAAAATTATTCCAGAGCAAAAACATTTGGGTGTTTTTCTACGATTATTAGCAAGAAGTGCAACAGGTCAGCCAATTACAACCTATTCTAGTCATTTTAAAAATCCGCAACCACATCAAGAAGTACATATTGTTTTAGTAGACAATGGTAGAAGTATACATTTAGGTAAAGAAGATTTTAGAAATGCTTTAAAATGTATTCGTTGTGGTGCTTGTATGAATACTTGTCCTGTTTATAGAAGAAGTGGAGGACATAGTTATCACAATGCTGTTGCAGGGCCAATTGGTTCTATTCTTACACCAAATATGGATATGAAAAAGAATGCCGATTTACCTTTTGCATCAACGCTTTGTGGAAGTTGCAGCAATGTTTGTCCAGTAAAAATTGATATTCATGATCAGTTGTACAAATGGCGACAAGTTTTGGTTAAAGAAGGTTATGCACCTGCAACAAAAAAGGTAAGTATGAATATGATGGGCTGGGTTTTATCTTCTCCTAAGGTGTACAATTTTGCAGGTAAATCTGCAAGATGGGTTTTAAGAAATACACCTTTTTTAGTGAACAATAAATTAAATCCTTGGTACAAGGAAAGAGAATTGCCTGAAGCTCCCAAACAATCTTTTAAAGAGTGGTATAAAGCTAACAGAAAATAAATAGATCATTTGCATTGAAACTCATTCATCATTTAATGCAAACAAAAATATAGATAATGGGAAGAGAAGAAATTTTAAAACGAGTACAACAGAATCAACCAGCGTTGGTAAGTTTACCTAATATAGATGAAATTCCAACAGCACAGAATATAGATGTTGTTCAGTTGTTTAAAGAAAAATTAGAGTTGCTGCATGTTGCTGTTTTTGAAGTAGGAAGTCTTGAAGCTATTAAAACAACCATTTTAAATACCTACACTTCCACTGAAAGATTGGTTACAACTATTGAAAGCTTACAAGACATTGCTAGTTATATACAAACAGTACAAGAAGATGCACATAGCCTTGAAAATGTAGAATTAGCCATTATTCCAGCTCATTTTGGTGTGGCAGAAAACGGAGCAGTTTGGGTAACTGAATCTATTGTTCAATATAGGGTTTTACCTTTTATTGCACAGCAACTAGCAGTAGTAATTAGCAAGCAAAAAATTGTGGCAAATATGCATGAAGCATATAAACTTACTGCTGGAACAACATACGATTTTGGTGTTTTTATAGCTGGACCTTCAAAAACAGCTGATATAGAACAAAGCTTGGTTTTAGGAGCTCATGGACCAAAAGGAATGATGTTGTTTTTATTGCCATAATCCTTTTCTTTTTTCGTTTTTTTTAATTAAGCAAAATATCGCAATATTTGTATCTCATTTAACAATCGATTGCATTCAATTTTCCAATTATAAAATTATCTTCCTTATAAACAAAAGACCATGCAAAAAGTATTACAAATTCATCCTTTAGATAATGTTTTAGTTGCACTTACAGATTTAAAAAAAGACGAAATTATACAGTATAACAATATTGCCTACACTTTACGAACCGATGTGCCTGCAAAGCATAAATTTTTGATGCAGAACATACAAGAAGGCGATGAAATTATTATGTATGGTGTTTTAGTGGGTAAGGCAACACAACCTATTGCACAAGGTGAAATTATGCATACGCATAATGTAAAACATGCTTCTAACGAAAAATATTCGAAACAAAAAGAAGCAAGTTGGACAGCTCCTGATGTTTCAAAATTTGTAAACAGAACATTTAACGGATATCTACGATCTGATGGAAGAGTAGGAACAGCTAATTATTGGCTTTTTATTCCAACTGTTTTTTGTGAGAATAGAAATCTAGATTATATAAAAGATGCTTTACTATCACAATTAGGATATGCACCAACACAAAAATATAAGCAATTGGTGAGTGCTTTATTAGAAAAGAAAGATAACCTAGATGTAGTAAAAATTGATGAATTATTGTTCGAAGAAAAGAAAACATCTGAAAGAGTATTTAAAAATATTGATGGTATTAAGTTTTTAAACCACGAAGGTGGTTGTGGTGGCACAAGACAAGATAGTGAAATGCTGAGTAAGTTGTTAGCTGCTTATGCAGATCATCCGAATGTGGCAGGAATTACTGTATTAAGTCTAGGCTGTCAACATTTGCAAGTAAGCATGTTACAAAAAGATATTGCAGAAAGAAATCCATCATTTAATAAACCCATTTTCTTCTTCGAACAACAACAATCTGTTTCTGAAGAAAAAATGATTGCCACAGCCATTCATCAAACTTTAAAAGGATTAATTGAAGTCAATAAAATTGAAAGAACACCTCAACCATTAAGTAAACTTTGTATTGGTGTTAAATGTGGTGGAAGTGACGGATTTAGCGGTATTTCAGCCAATCCTGCTGTAGGATATACTTCTGATTTATTAGCTGCTTTAGGAGCAAAAGTTTTATTGGCAGAATTTCCAGAATTATATGGTGCTGAACAAGATTTGGTAGACAGATGTATTACACAAGCTTCTGCCGATAAATTTACCCATTTAATGAAAACATACGATGCACAAGCACGTAGTGTTGGTAGCGGATTTTATATGAATCCTTCACCAGGCAACATTAAAGATGGATTAATTACAGATGCTATAAAATCTACTGGTGCTGCAAAAAAAGGAGGAACATCACCTGTAGTAGATGTGTTAGATTATACAGAGCCTGCAACTAAAGCTGGTTTAAATTTAGTTTGTACTCCTGGTAACGATGTAGAAGCTACAACGGGTAAAGCAGCGAGTGGAGCAAACATTATTTTATTTACTACAGGTTTAGGAACGCCGACGGGTAATCCTGTATGCTCTGTTGTAAAAGTTGCTTCTAATAATGCTTTGGCAGCTAAAATGCCAGATATCATAGATTTTAATTGTGGACCAATAATTACTGGTGAAAAAACAATTGAACAAATGGGAGAGGAGTTGCTAGAGTATTGTATTGAAATTGCAAATGGTAATATTATTCCAAAAGCAGTACAGTTGGGGCAAGATGATTTTATACCTTGGAAAAGAGGCGTAAGCCTATAGTTTAAAGCGTTTGTTGTAAATATTTTGATATAAATAAAGTTGCTCAAAATTGGTTAAGTCAAACGTTTTAAACTATCAAAAAAAATAATTCAGAAATTTAAAAATATTTTTTTGCTATAACCAATATCACTCCTATATTTGCACTCCCAAAAACAAGGATTGGAGCGTTGGTCAAGGGGTTAAGACACCTCCCTTTCACGGAGGAATCACGGGTTCGATTCCCGTACGCTCTACCAAAAGTCTTTCAAAAGAAATCAAAAGCCTGTAAACAGTAGTATTTACAGGCTTTTTTGTTTTCTCACCTTCTCATTTTATTCATAAAAACGCATCTCGTAGGGGGCAAATTCGGTTACCCAACAAAAACCAAAATCCGGGTAACCGAATTTCTCTGAAACACTTGTACAGCAAGCGGTTCAGTATTTGAACATCTTTTTTTAAGTGTGGTTCGAATCTACTTTTACAAACTTCTAAAGTCACCACAGATGCAAACAAAAATTTCAATCCTTTTCTATGCTAAAAAAGCAAAGGCAACAACCGAAGGTTTAGTTCCAATTTATCAAAGAGTTACTGTTGATGGTCAGCGTATAGAACTTACTACAAAGCGTTATGTAGATGTTACAAAATGGAGTTCTGAAGCTGGAAAACTAAAAGGCAATTCAGAGGAAGCAAGAGGCCTCAATACCTATTTGGATATTCTAAAGTCTAAAGTGTACGACTACCAGAAAGAGTTAATACACGAAACAGGTTATGTAATCTTCGATGCAATGAAAAATAAAATACTAGGTGTGCAAGAAAGAGCATTAACCATAGTTCCAGTCTTCCAGGACCACAATCAAAAAATGAAGTCTTTAATCGGTAACGAGTTCTCACCAAATACACTCAAAAGATATGTTACCACTTTAAAGCATCTAATCAACTTTTTAAAGTGGAAGTACAACACCACTAATATTGAAATAAAGTCAATTGATAACGCTTTCGTAAATGAATTTGAATTTTACTTACGAAGTGTATGCAACATCCAAAACAATTCAGCGGTAAAATATGTGAGAAACAGTTTTGGTAAAATCATAAGAACCTGCATTATAAATGGTTGGCTTACAAAGAACCCATTCCTACAATACGTATCAAAAGTTAGAGAAGTGAATAGAATATATCTTACAGAAAATGAATTAAACAACCTAGCAACAAAAGATTTTAAAAACGAAAGGCTCAATCAAGTAAGAGACATTTTTGTATTTAGTTGTTATACAGGCTTAGCCTACATTGATTCAGCTAACCTAACACCACACAATATTGCAATTGGTATGGATGGCGAAAAGTGGATTTATACCTTTCGTCAAAAAACAGATAGCAGAACCAATATACCCATTTTACCGCCAGCGATGGTCATTATAGAGAAATACAAAGAGCATCCTGTTTGTATTGTCAAAAATAAATTACTACCTATTTTAAGTAACCAAAAAATGAACGCTTACTTAAAAGAAATTGCCACTTTATGCAACATCAATAAAGAGCTAACATTTCATATTGCACGCCACACATTTGCAACAACTGTTACTTTAAGTAACGGTATTCCTATCGAAACAGTGAGTAAAATGTTAGGGCACAGCAGCATCAAACAAACTCAGCACTATGCTAAAATCTTAGATAGAAAGGTTAGTGATGATATGAGTATATTAAGAGAAAAATTTTCAATTAAGCAAAGTAATCAAAAGAAAATAGCAGGGATTTAACTAGCATAGAAAAGGTTGATTTTAGAATAACTTATCTATACTTCTTATTTCCATAACAGTATAGAAAACTAATTAACAGAACAGTAATTTGGAAGTTTAATAGATTTTGGTTCATTTTGTTATCGATTGATATATTATTGTGGATTTAACGATATTAATAAAACAAAACAACGAAAAAGCTTTCGAACAGGCTTTTAATTATTATCACCCCAAATTATACAGTTTTCTATTAAAAAAAAGCCAATCAGAATATATTGCAGAAGAATTGGCTCAAGAAACATTTATTAAATTATGGAAATACCGAAATAGTCTTTCAACAGAATTTTCTCTCTCTTCTCAGATTTTCAGGATTGCAAAAACATTATTTATTGATAGACTTAGGAAAAAAAGTTTACTTTATATAGCCCTGAGCAATGAAGATGATTACTCCACCTTATCAATGCCAGAAAATCAATTATTAGATAAAGAGTTATCGCAAAAAATAAATACACTAATAGGGAATTTACCTAAAACTAGAAGAAAAGTATTTCTTTTGAGCAGGGAAGCAGGTCTTTCTCATTCTGAAATAGCAAAACTATTATCTATTTCACCTAAAAGTGTAAATAATCATATTACAAAAGCTATCAAGGAGATAAAGATTAAGCTGGTTAATTTATCAATATTTCTGTTTATTTTGTATAATTTGCTTAGAGAGTAGGTATAGTGAATTATAAAACCGTATATATCTTGGTGAAATAGTAAAATGAAAATTACAGAAGCGTACATAAAAAAACTTATAGAAAATAAATTAACACCTTCACAATACAAGGAGTTTTTGCAAGCTATTGATACAAA
>Ga0114938_1001198_pt1 | contig 18144 bp, 11 predicted proteins | sample AshMeaBigSpring_FD_88675 | JGI IMG/M metagenome (GOLD analysis project Ga0114938, IMG submission 88675) | Groundwater microbial communities from Big Spring, Nevada to study Microbial Dark Matter (Phase II) - Ash Meadows Big Spring | ecosystem: Environmental > Aquatic > Deep subsurface >...
AACAACTTCGGCATCCGCAAGCGCCTGCTCGAATATGACGACGTGATGAACAAGCAGCGGAATGTGGTCTATGCCAAACGTGAGCATGCCCTTATCGGGGACAGGCTTGCATTGGACCTGGATAATGCTTACTATTCCGTGGCGGAGTCGCTGGTGTCCGGTTTCAAGGGTATGAACGACTATGAAGGGTTCAAACTGGCTACAATCGTCAATTTTGCGATCGATTCCGCCATCACGCCGGAGGAATTCGACAAGCAGGATGTCCGGCAGCTGGCGGGCAGGCTGTACGACGAGGCAACAGCCTCGTATAACCGAAAGAAAGCGGAGATGATGAAGCAGGCCCTGCCCGTGTTCCAGAATGTGCGTGCCACGCAGGGCAGCCATATTGAGAACGTGGTGGTACCCTTCACCGACGGGAAAAAAGCGATCAACGTCCTGGCCAACCTGGACAAGACCATTTCCAGCGGCGGTCATGAACTGGCAAGGTCACTCGAAAAGACCATCACGCTGGCCATCATAGACGATGCGTGGAAGGAACACCTGCGGGCCATGGACGATCTGAAACAGAGCGTACAAACGGCTGTGTATGAACAAAAAGATCCCCTTGTCATCTATAAGACTACTGCCTTTGAGTTGTTTTCCAATATGGATGGCGAAGTGAACAAGGATATCGTTTCCTTCCTTTGCCATGCAGGCCTGCCGGTGGACCCTGGACAGGGCCAGCTCCGCGAAGGCCGCGAACAGAAAACGGATATGAGTCGCATGCGGGTACGCAAAGACGAAATGGTCAGCGCGCACGGCGGTGAACCCGAGATGCTGCCCATCGAGAATGACTACCACGATCCTTCCGGGCCCATGCGGCAGGAACCGGTGAAAGTGGGACCAAAGGTTGGGCGCAATGACCCCTGCCCCTGCGGCAGCGGCAAGAAATTCAAACATTGCCACGGCAGGGAATAAGGCATGTTATTTGCGGCAAAAGAAGTATGAAACGATTGATTTTCCTTAGTCTTTTCCTGCTGGCGGGCCATGTAATACTGGCGCAAACCAGCTCCAACACAGCCATCCACAAGGATCCCCGGCTGGACCTGCTCATCCAGAAGCAGGTGGAACTGAACAAGGAAGCCTATAAAGAAAACAACCGGACAGGGTATGGATACCGTGTGCTCGTGATCAACACGAACGACCGGAAGGCGGCGCTGGATGTTAAATCGAGGTTAATGACTGATTTCCCGGACCACAAGACCTACCTCATCTATCAATCGCCCTATTTCAAAATCCAGATCGGCAATTTCCACGACCGCAAGGAAGCGGAAAACCTCCGTAAACAGATCATCCGGATCTATCCCAGCGGGGTGATCGTAGTACCTGCCACGGTCGAATACAAGCCGGAAAAAGAAGAAGGGACAGCCGGTTAAACGGCCCCTGCGTATCTTCGCGCCATGTTACGCGAGAAGATACAAGCCCTGGCAGCGCAGTATACCATTGATGCCGTGGCCATCCGCCATCACCTGCACATGCATCCCGAGCTCAGCTACCAGGAATTTGAAACATCAAAATTCATCCGGCAACAATTAACGGAATACGGCATTGCCCACCAGGTCATGGCCGACACCGGCGTCGTGGGCATCATTGAAGGCCGGAATCCCGCTTCCCGCGTCATCGCCCTGCGGGCCGATATTGATGCGCTGCCCATCGAAGAGGAAAATGCTGTGCCGTACAAGTCGAGGCACCCGGGCGTCATGCATGCCTGCGGGCATGATGTACATACCACCGTATTGCTGGGCGCCGCGCGCATCCTGCAGGAACTGCGGGAGGAATGGGAAGGCACGGTGAAACTCATCTTCCAGCCCGGCGAGGAACGCAACCCCGGCGGGGCCAGCATCATGATACGGGAAGGCGTACTCGAAAATCCCAAACCGCAATGCATCTTCGGGTTGCACGTACACCCGCAGATGGAAACCGGCAAGCTCAGTTTCCGCGGCGGTAAAGTCATGGCCAGCGCCGATGAAATCTATATCACCATCAAGGGCAAGGGTGGCCACGCCGCCGCGCCGCACCTCACCGTGGATACCATCCTCTGCGCGAGCCAGGTCATCGTTTCGCTGCAGCAGATCGTCAGCCGAAACTGCAGTCCCTTCTCTCCTTCCGTGTTATCCATCTGTTCCGTCCAGGGCGGCCATACCACCAACGTGATCCCTTCCGAAGTGAAGCTCATGGGTACTTTCCGGACCATGGACGAAAGCTGGCGCTTCAAGGCACACCAGTTGATTGAACAACAGGCAAGGTCCGTAGCGGAAGGCATGGGTGCCGACATAGATATCCGCATCGATGTGGGATACCCCAATGTGTACAACCATGAGGAACTCAATACCGCTGCAAGGGCGCTGGCGGAGGATTTCATGGGCAAGGAACATGTACTGGAAACAGAACTACGCATGGGTGCGGAGGACTTCGGGTACTACTCACAGGTGATCCCCGGTTGTTTCTACCGGCTGGGTACCGGCAATATCGATAAAGGCATTACTTCCGGCGTGCACACGCCCACCTTCAATATAGACGAAACCGCCATCCCCATGGGAATGGGCATCATGGCCTGGCTCGGCGCCCGGGCAAAAATGTAGGTCGCCCAGCCAGTTCCTCGTAATTCGTACCTTGCACCCTTATTTTAAGCCATATGCAGAAAGACCTGAGAAGGGAACAGGCCCTGGAATACCATGCCAAGGGCCGGCCCGGGAAAATAGAAGTAATCCCTACCAAAGAAGCCAAGACACAGCGCGACCTCTCCCTCGCCTACTCACCCGGTGTGGCGGAACCCTGCCTGGAAATCGCCGCCAACGTTGAAAACGTCTACAAATACACGGCCAAGGGAAACCTTGTGGCCGTCATCAGCAACGGTACAGCCGTACTGGGTTTGGGCGATATCGGCCCTGAGGCCGGCAAACCCGTGATGGAAGGAAAGGGCGTACTCTTCAAAATCTTCGCCGATATCGACGTGTTTGATATCGAAATCAACGAAAAAGACCCCGACAAGTTCGTAGAAATCGTCAAGGCCCTCGAACCCACTTTCGGCGGCGTGAACCTGGAAGATATCAAGGCCCCGGAATGTTTTAAGATTGAAGAGCGACTGAAAGCCGAGATGAAGATTCCCGTAATGCACGACGACCAGCACGGCACCGCGATTATCAGCGCCGCTGCCTTGCTCAATGCACTGGATCTCCAGGAAAAAAATATCGGGGACGTCAGGATCGTGGTCAATGGCGCCGGTGCAGCCGCCATGGCCTGCATCGACCTGTATGAGGCATTGGGTGCAAAACACGATAATATTCGGATGTTCGACTCCAAGGGACTGATCCATTGCAACCGGACCGACCTGGACGAACGCAAGAAAAAATTCGCCGCCAGTTGCGATGTCCTCACGCTCGAGGAAGCCTTCGAAGGCGCTGATGTGTTCATCGGACTGAGCAAGGGCAATGTGGTCAACCAGGCGATGGTGAAAAAGATGGCCCCGCGTCCGATCGTCTTTGCCATGGCCAACCCCGACCCGGAAATCACCTGGGAGGAAGCCATGGGTGCCCGCGAGGACATCATCATGGCCACCGGAAGGTCCGACTATCCCAACCAGGTGAATAATGTGCTCGGCTTCCCCTATATCTTCCGGGGGGCGCTGGACGTACGCGCCACCGGGATCAACGAGGCCATGAAACTGGCCGCCGTGAAAGCCCTGGCAGACATGGCCCGCACGCCTGTGCCGGATATCGTGAACATGGCCTACAACGAAAAGACCATCACCTTTGGGCAGCACTATATCATCCCCAAACCACTCGATCCCCGGTTACTCGTAACCGTTGCACCGGCTGTGGCCCGGGCGGCTATGGAAAGCGGGGTGGCCCAGAAACCCATACAGGACTGGGACGCCTATGAACAGGTGCTGCACAACCGGCTGGGCACGGATAACCAGCTCATGCGGGCGATTGGTTCCAAGGCCCGCAAGGATCCCCGGCGCGTGGTGTTTGCCGACGCGGAAAACAGCAAGATCCTGAAGGCCGCGCAGCTGGCCCTGGACGAAGGCATCGCCCAGCCCATCCTGCTCGGTGATCCCCGGAAACTGCAATCCATCGCCGAAAAAAACAATATCAATATCGAGGGAATCACCATCATCGACCCCAAGAGCGATGAGATGGAAGAGAAGCGCATGCAATACGGCCAGGTCTTTTTCCACAAACGCCAGCGCCGCGGGATCAACTATTACGAGGGATTCAAGAAGATGAAAGACCGCACCCATTTCGGGTGCATGATGGTGGAGATGGGCGATGCCGACGCGATGATTTCAGGGTTGAGTCGCAATTACCCGGAGACCATCAGGCCGGCCATACAGATCATCGGCACGGAAGAGGGCGTGAAGAAGATCGCCGGCATGTATATCATGCTCACCAAACGCGGTCCGCTGTTCCTGGCGGATACCACGGTCAACTTCAACCCCACCGCGGCGGAGCTGGCGGATATCACCCTGCTGGTAGCAAGGGAAGTGCGTTCCTTCGGTATCACGCCGCGGATCGCCATGCTCAGCTATTCCAATTTCGGCAGCAGCGATACCCCCGAAGCCATCCTGATGCGCGAAGCAAGGAGCCTGGTGAAGCAAAAAAATCCTTCCCTCATTGTTGACGGTGAAATGCAGGGCATGTTCGCTTTCAACAAAGAGATCCTGGCAGACAACTATCCCTTCAGCGAACTGGTGGATGGCGGAGACGTCAACACCCTGATCTTCCCCAACCTCAGTGCCGGCAATATCGCCTATAACCTGTTGCAGGAAGTAGGCGGCGCAGACAGCATCGGGCCGATCCTGCTGGGCCTGAAGAAACCTGTGCATGTACTGCAACTGGGATCTTCGGTACGCAGTATCTTCAATATGGTGCTGATTGCCGTGGTGGATGCACAGCTGAAGTTGCCAAGGGAGAACAACACAAGCACAGGACATGGAGTATATCGAAAGAATCTCACGGAAGAAAAAGAGCTTTCCGGTAACTAAGACTTTCGCCCGTTACCTTTCCCGTCACGGGCGGGCCACCAGCCTGCCCCTGACGTACGAAACCCTGCGCGACTATGAAAACGCCATTCCACTCTACGACCATGAGGGTAAGGACACGTTGTGGGAAACCGTGCTCTATCCATCTTATATGATCGATGAGATCCACCAGGGACTCAAGCGAACCTATTCCATCCTCAAGGCCAGCGGCTCCACGCAGGCGGAGGAACACCTGCACATTGAACGCATTGATTTCTGCGCCTTCGGGAACTCCAAGCCCTTCCGCATCAAGATTGTGAACAATTACAACGAAGTACACGATTATTTCTACTTCAAGATCGCCGATACATCGCGGGTCTGGGGACTGGAACTGGAACACCTGCTATCGCCCTACCGGATCAATTACCTCGTGCACGAACAGACCCTGATCGAGGAACATATCTCCGGCGTGCCCGGCGACGTGTTCGTGGGGCATTACATGAGGAGGCTGGAATTCAACCCAAAAAGGATCGCCAAGGAATTCGTCAAATTCAATGAACGATGCTTCATGCGATTGCTGGGAGACATGCGCAGTTATAACTTCGTGTTCGATATCACGCAGGACTTCGACGATATCCAGTTTCGCATGCGGGCGATCGATTTCGACCAGCAGAGCTACGAAGGTCGGAAAAACATCTACCTGCCCCAGTTCTTCAAGGAAAACCATGTTTTCGTGAACCTGGTGATGACACACCTGCACCCGGACGTGATCCGGCAGTACCAGATCGAGGAACGATCCCTGTTCACCCGCCGTGTCCGGGCGGAATACCACCGCCTGAGCGACCTGCAACGCTCGCTGGCACAGGAAGAGTTATCGCTGCCCGAAAAGATCATCCAACTCCGGGAAGAGCTCTACGAACACCACCAGCAAAAGAAGTTCCTGCTCTGCACCACCATGCCCCAGATCCTCCATCTGCATATCAAATCGCTCATTAAGGGCGACCTGCCGAAAGCCTGATGCTTTTTGTGTATTTTTAACCCATAATCAACGCGGATGATGTTTTTCAACCATTTCGGGAAGTTCCTGCTCATGCTCAAAGGCATGTTCACGAAACCCGAAAACCATAAAATGTACTGGAAAGAACTCATGCACCAGTGTTCCGAACTGGGCATTGGGTCACTGGGGATCGTGGCGGTCATTTCCGTATTCATTGGCGCCGTATCCACCGTGCAGACCGCCTACCAGCTGGTGAGTCCCATCATCCCCAAGGAAACCATCGCACAGATTGTACGGGATACCATCATCCTGGAATTCGCCCCCTCCCTCACCTGCATCGTGCTGGCCGGCGTGGTGGGGAGCAAAATCGCGTCTGAACTGGGCAATATGCGTGTGAGCGAACAGATTGACGCGCTGGAGATCATGGGCATCAATACCAAGGCCTATCTCATCCTGCCCAAGATCCTCGCCTGCCTGATCATGATCCCGATGTTGGTGATCCTCGCCATGGTCCTTGGCATCTGGGGCGGACGATTCGCGGGTGAAGCGGCCAATATCCTCTCCAAGGAAACTTTCGACCGCGGGCTGTTGCTTGAATTCGTTCCATATAACGTAACCTTCGCCCTCACGAAAGCCTATACGTTCGCATTTATCATTTCGGGCATACCCGCCTACTACGGGTATAATGTGCAGGGCGGCGCGCTGGAAATCGGGCAGGCCAGCACAAGAGCCGTGGTGACCAGCTGTATTACCATCCTGCTGGCTGATTACGCCCTGGCAGCCCTCATGCTATAAAAACACACGCCGCAGACAGATGATTGAAGTCAAGCACATACGGAAAAGTTTCGATGACAAAGTGGTGATCAAGGATGTATCCGCCGTGATGGACACGGGCAAATGCAACCTGATCATCGGCTCCAGCGGCAGCGGGAAAACCGTGCTGATGAAATGCATCGTGGGACTTTTTAACCCTGATGCCGGCGATGTCCTCTACGACGGCCAGGACTTCACTCATATGACCACCCAGGAGAAAAAAGACATGCGCCGGCAGATCGGGATGCTCTTCCAGGGGTCCGCGCTGTTCGACAGCATGACCGTTGAGGAAAATATCATGTTCCCCCTGGATATGTTTACCAGCGATACGCGGGCTGAAAAGCAGAAACGCGTGGACGAAGTGCTGGACCGCGTGCACCTCACGGATGCGCACAAAAAATTCCCCGCGGAAATCAGCGGCGGCATGAAAAAAAGGGTGGGCATCGCCCGGGCCATCGTCCTGAATCCCAAATACCTTTTCTGTGATGAACCCAATTCAGGCCTGGATCCGCAGACTTCCCTGGTAATCGACAAACTGATCAGGGAAATCACCATTGATTTCAACATCACCACGGTGGTGAATACGCACGACATGAACAGCGTCATGGAGATCGGCGATAAAATCATCTACATGTACCAGGGCGAAAAGGAATGGGAAGGATCCAACAAGGAAATCATCTTCAACAAGAACGAAAAACTCAATAGTTTCATTTTCGCGTCGGACTTCCTCCATGATGCGAAGGACATGCGGATGCTCGAAATGCGGGGAAAAATCAGCGACGACCGAAACATGGAAGACCTCCTGAATAAATGATGCTAACATCCATTATTCAACAACTTCTGAACCAATGCATATGAAAAAAGCGATGGCGTTATTGGTGTTTTGCTGTATCGCTTCCCTGCTGAACAGCCACGAATTCTGGCTGCAGCCTAATCGTTTCCAGTATAAGGCGGGCGATCCCGTCCGCATACGATTCCATGCAGGAGAAGATTTCAGGGGCGAAAACTGGACGGGAACACGGTCTTCGGTGGAAAGACTGGAACTATTCTGGAAAGAGTTCGATGACGACCTCAAGCCATTAATCGGCGATAGGGTCCCGGGGGATTCCCTGGTCATTCAATTTTTTGACGAAGGCACCGTGATGACGGTTTTTGAATCGACCGACAAATACAACCGGCTCGATCCGGCGGAATTCCAGGCCTACCTGCAGGAAGAGGGGCTGCAGCATGCCATTGACTACCGGTCCGGTGAAAACGAAACCGATTCCGCCGGCAGGGAATATTACCGCCGCAGCGTAAAAACCATCTTCCAGGTGGGCACTTCGCTGGAAAACAGCTGCACCAAAACTACCGGCCTCCCCCTGGACATTATACCCCTCACACACCCATATGCGCTTAAAAAGGGACAGTCGCTGCCCGTCAAGGTACTCTTCAAGCGTGAAGTCCTGCCCAATTACCGCGTCAAATTATGGCACCGCCTTAACAGTAAAACCGAGGTAACAGACCTGGAAACGGACAGTACCGGACAGCTACGCATTCCAGTTAGCCTCGCGGGGCAATGGATGGTCAGTGCCGTGCGGATGGAACGGATTGCCCGGGACAGCGCCGACTGGCAGAGTTATTGGGGGTCGTTGACGTGGGGATATTATTAGGAAGTGAGATTTTGGATCTGGGAAGTGAGAGGTGGGAAGTGAGAGCTGGGAAGTGAGAGCTGGGAGGTGAGAGGTGGGAGGTGGGATTTCGGAAGTAGCAGCCATAGTCCTGCCCCTTCATTATCGCAAGACCATGAACCACGAACCACGAACCATGAACCATGAGCTGTGAACCGTGAACTGTGAACCATGAACCTTTTTTAACTACATTTGCTACCAATTCCTAAAATCCTCTTATGTCTGTTTTAGTCAACAAAGATTCCAAGGTACTGGTACAGGGATTCACGGGCACGGAAGGCACTTTCCATGCCACCCAGATGATAGAATACGGCACGAACGTCGTGGGCGGCGTTACCCCCGGCAAGGGCGGCAGCAAGCACCTCGACAAACCGGTGTTCAACTCCGTGGCGGATGCCGTGAAGAACACAGGCGCTGATGTGAGCATCATTTTCGTACCGCCGGCATTCGCGGGTGATGCCATCATGGAAGCGGCAGACGCAGGCATCGGCCTGGTGGTTTGTATTACAGAAGGCATTCCCGTCCAGGATATGGTCAAGGTGAAGAATTACCTGCTTGGCAAGAGCACGCGGTTGGTAGGCCCGAACTGTCCCGGTGTCATCACGGCCGAGGAATGTAAAGTGGGCATCATGCCTGGGTTCATTTTTAAGAAAGGGAATATCGGCATCGTATCCAAATCAGGCACCCTTACCTATGAAGCCGCGGACCAGATCGTGAAGGCAGGCCTGGGCATTACCACCGCCGTAGGCATTGGCGGCGATCCCATCATTGGCACCACTACTAAGGAAGCGGTAGAATTGTTTATGAATGACCCGAAAACCGAAGGCATCGTGATGATCGGCGAGATTGGTGGCGGCATGGAAGCCGAAGCCGCCCGCTGGATCAAGGAACACGGCACAAAACCCGTCGTTGGATTTATCGCCGGGCAAACTGCCCCTCCCGGCAAGCGGATGGGCCACGCCGGTGCGATCATCGGTGGTTCAGACGATACGGCAGAAGCCAAGATGCGCATCATGCGCGAATGCGGCATCCATGTGTCGGAGAGCCCCGCGGACATCGGCAAGCTGATGGCCGAGGCCATGAAAAAATAAGTACAGGACCCGGGGCTTCGGAACGGTGAAGAGACAGGCTTCAAAAATTGTTAATGATATTGTAAACGGTTTTCCTTTTCCGGAAAACCGTTTTTTCTTGTATGTAATCGAGGCGGCATGCACATCTATGAGATAAATGGCTGCCGCATATGGTGTACCTTAGATTCAAGACAGATGATATGATGAAGCATCTCTTCCTGCTGGTCCTCCTCGCCGGATGGGCCTGTTCCCTGACCGCACAGAAAAAAATGAATACCTACGAAACAGCATGGAAAACGGTGGACTCCCTCTGGCAGCAAAAAGGCCTGCCTGAATCCGCGCTGGCAGAAGTGCGGAAGATCTATGCCATGGCCAGCAAGGAAGGAAATGCGGCAGAACAGGTAAAGTCGCTTCTCTATATGGGACAACTTACCGCGATCAACACGGAAGATGCCGACAGCAAACAAATCGCCTTCCTGGAAAAAAACCTGGCCGGTGCAAAGGATCCCGTCCGCTCGCTCCTGCACAGCATGCTCGGCACCGCCTACTGGCAGTACTACCAGGAGCACCGCTGGGAAATCCAGGAAAGAACAGCCACCACGGATAAGGGCGAAGATGTACAGACCTGGTCGGCCGAAGACCTGAAAGCGGCCATCCTGAAGCATTTCAACGCCTCCCTCGAAAACAAAGAATTCCTGCAGCGCGAAAAACTGGATGCCTACGGACCGGTCATGGTGAAAGGCACGCCCTCTGCAGCGATGCTTCGCCCAACGCTCTATGATTTGCTCGCCCATACTGCCTTATCGTACTATGCACAGGAAGGGGATTACATCATGCCCAAACCATACGGCCCCGCGGAAGGCATGGCCGGAAAGCCAAGGGTATATGGCGATAACAGCAAGGAGGATTTCCAGCAGGATAATGTGGTCTTCGCCCCCGCCGAGGCTTTTGCGTCGCACCGGTTTACCGCGGAGGACAGCAGCAACCTGCATTTCCAGGCCATCCTGCTCTACCAGGAACTGACACGCTTCCGCCTCCGTGATGCCAAAGCCGATGCGTTGCTCGACCTGGAACTCGCCCGCCTGCAATTCGCCAAAGCACAGACACAGCGGGAGGATGGATCGTTCCTTTTTATGAAAGCGCTCTCCTTCCTGGAGAAAGGGTACCCCGCCAACCCGGCGGTGGCACAGGCCGCCTACCTGCGCATCCAGGAACAGTACCGCGACGAAGAAGCATCCACAGCCGAGAGGAAACCTACGCAGGAAGCGGGTTTGAGGCCTTCCATCGCCGCCGAATGCCGACGGGTGATCCAAACCTGGCCCGCATCGGAGGGGGCCCTGAACGCCGCCCGCCTGTTGCAGGAACTGGAAAAAAAGGAATTCTCCCTGCAGGCGGAAAAAGTGAATATACCCGGCCAACCCTTCCGCATGCGGGTGCAGTATCGCAATATCGGAAAGATCCATTACCGCATCATCCCGGTGACGGAAGACTTAAAAGCACTTGTGCGTAACCGTTGGGACGACCAGCTCTGGCATACGATCAAAGCCCAAAAAGCCATTCGGGAAACGGAACAGGCCCTGCCTGCTGCGGAGGATCTGCGCTCGCACGCCGTGGAAATCAAAGTGGATGCCCTCGAACCCGGTCACTACGCCATCCTGGCCAGCATCGATGGCGCCTACCCGCTGGAAAAGAATGCCCTGTCCCTGCAATACATCTATGTGTCCTCCATCGCTTATATCCAACAGGGCGAAGACTTTTTCGTGCTCGACCGCGAAACCGGTAAACCGCTCTCCAAGGCCCAGGTGAAAATCTCTTATATCAGCTATGATTATACCGACCGAAAACAAAAGCCCGTTCTGACCGCGGAACTGGTTACCGGCCTGGATGGCTATTTCCGGCTCCCCAAGGGTGATCGCCGGCAAACCCAATACCAGCTTGACATCCGCCACGGCAAAGATCGCCTGGCCATGAATGAAAGTTATTATGACTACCAGTATGAGCCGGAAGACAAGGCAGCAGCCACATACGCGACTTACGAAAAAGAAAACCGCCGTCTCTGGCTGTTTACCGACCGGAGTATCTACCGCCCCGGCCAGATCGTATATTTTAAAGGCCTGTTGGTTACCCGGGATTTTGATACCAAACGCTATAAAGTAGTCGATGGCATTTCTTCTTCCATCATACTCAACGACACGGAAGGAGAAGAAATCGATTCCCTGCCCGTGAAGACGAATGAATTCGGAACCTTTACCGGCCAGTTTCGGATACCCGAAACCGTTATGACGGGTGAATTCAGCCTTCACGACGGTGAATCACAGGGTTCCGTGTCCTTCAACGTGGAAGAATACAAGCGCCCGACCTTTTACGTGGAATACGAGCCTGTGAAAGGCGCCATCCGGCTCCAGGATACGGTCCGCGTGAAAGGCACGGTCAGAGCCTATGCCGGAAACGCGCGCAATGGCGCCGAGGTCAAATACCGGGTGACCCGCGGGTCGCGGTTTCCTTTTCCCTGGCTCGCCCGGGGAATCTATATCCCCTACCGCCCACCCGTGGAGATTGCCCATGGCGAGGTAACCGCGGACGAAAACGGCCATTTCACCATACCCTTCCAGGCCATCCCGGACAAAACCATTGATCCCAAAACCCTCCCGGAATTTGAATATCGGGTATCCGTAGACGTGACCGACGCCGGCGGTGAAACCCGTTCGGCGGAGACCACCGTACAGGCCGGCTATCATGTACTGAACCTGGATGCCACCGTGGAGAACGAAGGTCAGGTTCCGGCCAACAAAAACGCCACCCTGCTGCTCAACGCCCGCAACCTGAACGGCGAGCCTTTGTCGAACCCGGTGCAGGTGAACATTTACCCGCTTCAATCCCCGAACCGGCTGATCCGTCCGAGGCTATGGCCCGCACCGGACACTTTTATCATGGCGGAGACCGAGTTCCTGAAATCCTTTCCCCATGACGAATACCGCGAAGAAAGCAAGCTGGAAAACTGGCCCCGCGGAAAAGTCCTCCACACTGTGCAAGACTCCCTGAAAGAAGGAAAAGCAGTGTTGACCATACCCATGTCCAAAGCCACCGCCGGTTGGTATCTCGTGGAAGTGACCGGCAAGGATCCCTTTGGACAGCAGGTCCGCACAGAGACGCGATTCAGGGTACTGCCCGATGCCAAAGGCACCGGCGATATCCTCCATTATTTCACCAGTACCAGGAATTCCAGCCGGCTGGAACCCGGTGAAACCGGCGTGCAAACCATATCCACCAGCCTGCCCGAACTCTGGGTGATCCGCCAGGTGGATAGACCCGGCGCCGCATCGCCCCTGCCCCAGGAAGGCAAACAATCACATCCGAAAAAAACGGTGGCGATGGAAACACCCGGTCATGCCTATGAAGTGCTTTCCCTCAGGGCGGGCAGGACCGAATTCAACATACCGGTCACAGAAAGCGACCGTGGCGGCTTTGCAACCTCAGCGGTAACTGTCAGGCATAACCGTTTTTTCACTACCACCGAAGTCTGGCAAATCCCCTGGAGCAATCAGGAACTGGACATCAAACTCACCACTTTCCGGGAGAAAACCGAACCCGGCGCGGAAGAATCCTGGACCGTACAGATCGGCGGACCGAAGGGCGAAAAATGGGCAGCCGAAATCCTGACCTCGATGTACGATGCCTCGCTGGACCAATTCCGGTACCATGGCTGGGAGAAACCCAGCGTGCAACTGATGTACCCATACAACAAAACGGTGCCGGATTTGCGCCGATGGGAAGGGGAACGAAATTTCATATCGGTTTCATCCCTGGACAGGCCATACCCTGACACAGTTATCAAAATCCTGGAAAAAAACTACGACGCCCTGCTCTGGGATACGAGGGCCGGCCAAGGTGTCTTATCCGCTTCCACCAGGGTAATGGCCATGCGGATGAATGCCGCGCCACCCGCAGCGATGGCGGACTCGGCGGCTGGTGATGACCAGAACAAACGCAAGCTATCGGAGACTGGGGACGAAGGGCGCATCGGAACGGTTGAACAGGCAGGCGCAAAAGACGAGGAACTGCACGAGGTAGTCGTTACCACCATAACCGAGGGCAAATTGCCGGGCATTTCCGTTAGAGAAGCAACTCCCGCCTCCACCCGCATCCGCACCGACTTCCGCGAGACCGTTTTCTTCTTCCCGGACCTTCGCACGGATTCCGCGGGCAATGTCAAATTCCGCTTCACCATGCCCGATGCGCTGACCACCTGGAAATGGCAGGTCCTGGCCCATACCAAAGACCTTGCAGTGGGGATGGCCGTGCGGCAGATCGTCACCCAGAAAGAGCTGATGGTACAGCCTAATACGCCGCGCTTCCTGCGGGAAGGTGACCAGCTGGTCTTTCCCGCACGCATCACCAATATGGGCGATGTGGAAGTCACCGGTCAGGCCGAACTGCAGGTACTCGATGCCGAAACAGGCCAGGTGGTGGACGGGCTGTTCAACAACCTCTTTCCCGTCCAGTATTTCACGGCGGGAGCCAAACAGGGTACGGTGGTGAACTTCCCCCTGCAGGTGCCGGGCAATTTCAGCAAGCCGGTCACCTATCGCATCATCGCCAAAACCAAACAGCATTCCGATGGCGAGGAGCAGTCGCTACCAGTGCTGAGTAACCGAATTTTATTGACCGAGTCCCTCCCCTTCTTCCAGGCAGGGCCGGGTACAAAAAATTACTCCTTCGACAAACTGAAAAACGCCGGCCAGAGCCCCACCCTCACGCACCAAGCACTGACGGTGGAACTGAGTACCAATCCCGCCTGGTATGCCGTGCAGGCCCTGCCCTACCTGACCGCCTATCCATTTGATTGCTCGGAGCAGGTCTTCAATCGCTTCTACGGCAATGCCCTGGCGGCATTCATGGCCAACGGCAGGCCGGCCATCAAAACATTCTATGCGGCCTGGATGAAAGAAGACGCACAGGGAAAGACATCGCTGCTCAGCAAACTGGAGAAAAACCCGGAGCTGAAATCCATCCTGTTGCAGGAAACCCCCTGGGTGCTGGACGCGCAACAGCAATCGGAACAGCTGATGAAGATCGCCATCCTGTTTGACGATGAACGGTTGTCGAAAGACATGGAAGCGGCCCTCGCAGCACTCGAAAAGGCACAGTCGCCCAACGGCGGATTCGTATGGTTCCCCGGCGGTCCGGACGACCGCTACATCACGCAATATATCATCGCCGGGATCGGAAAGCTGAAAAAGAGCGGGGCCGTACCGGCAAAATACCGGGAGCGACTCGATGCCATCGCCCAAAAGGGCCTCACCTACATGCATACCCGCATCCGGGAAGACTACGAGGAACTGAAGCGCAAAAAAGCCGACCTCAACAAGCAGCAGATCGGTTACCTGCAGGCGCAATACCTGTACACGATCAGTTTTTACCTTCAGCAGGAAATGAAAGGCAGCTACCTGGAGGCCATGATGTTCTACCAGAAACAGGCCCGGATGTTCTGGATCCAGCAGCCCAGGCAGTTGCAGGCCATGATCGCCCTTGCCCTCTGGCGCAGCCAGGACGGTAAGACGCCCACGGCTATCCTTGCTTCGCTGAAAGAAAAGGCCATCAAGAACGACGCCCTGGGCATGTACTGGAAACGCGGTGCCAATCCGTGGTACTGGCAGGAAGCGGACCTGGAATCACAGGCCATCCTTATCGAAGCCTTTTCCGAAATCACGAAAGATGAAAACAGCATCGCCATGATAAAACAGTGGCTGCTGACACAGAAACAGACGAGCCATTGGGAGAGCACCCGCGCCACGGCCGATGCCTGTTATGCACTCCTTCTTCGCGGGAGCGACTGGCTGTCTTCAAACCTGCAGGCAACGGTATCCCTGGGCAGTGCGAAAACCCTTGACTGGAAAAATGAAAAGACTGTGGAAGCCGGCACCGGCTACCGGAAATCGGTTATCCCCGGCAGTGAGATAACTCCGGCCATGGGCGATGTCAGGGTTACCCTCAGCGATGCCTCCGGAAAGTCCAACGGCACACCCGCCTGGGGTTCCGTATACTGGCAGTATTTCGAGCAGCTGGAAAATGTGACTGCCGCAGGTGGTCCCCTGTCGGTGCAAAAGAAACTCTACCGCTCGGTGAACACGGAAAAGGGGCCGGTGCTGGAACCCGTTTCGGATGGCGATGCGTTCCGGGTGGGCGATAAGCTGGTCGTCCGCCTTGAAATCCGTTCAGACCGGGACATGGAATATGTGCACCTGAAAGACATGCGCGCTTCCGGAACGGAACCCGTCAATGTACTGAGCGGCTATCGGTGGCAGGGCAGCCTTGGCTATTACGAGAGCACCCGCGATGCGGCAACCAATTTCTTTTTCCCGAGGGTATCCCGTGGGACCTATGTTTTCGAGTACCCGCTCTTTATCACCCAGGAAGGAAGTTTCAGTACCGGTCCCGCCACCATCCAGTGCCTGTACGCGCCTGAGTTCGCGGCACAAAGCCAGGGATTCCGGCTGAAAGTGAAATCAAATCCCTGATTGGCTAAAAACAATACATTTGTTGCTTCCGCCAAACCATTCCAGACATGAGCGACCATAAAGTGTACAGCATCCCGGCGAGGTTCCGCCGGATTGAAAACCTGCACATCCTTCTCTGGCTGATCAAGGATCTATGCTGGGCACTCAATTATAAGACCGTGGCCATGATCATGATCGTTCCCACGATGGCCGTGGCACTCATGATCACCTGGCAGACGAGGCATATCCTGTCCGAAGTCCTGCACAACCTGGCCGTGGTTTTCTGGATCACGGCCAACTGTACCTGGATGGTGGGCGAGTTCTATGGTTGGGATGAAAACCTCATCGGCGAAATCGGCTTACGGCAATTGGCCGTCATTCCCTTCAGTATCGGGCTGATCATCCTCGCATACTATTATATCTTCCTGGCCAGCAAGGCCAGCTTCCGCGAAAAAATGTTTCACAAGGCGGAAGAAGCCGTGCGCCAGGAAATCAGGAATGAAAAATAAGCTGATAGGACGTACATGACTACGCCGGTACTGCCAGCATACCCCCTTTATAATTCCATTTGACTGCTACTTAATCGTCTTCCTCAAAATGCAGGTGCTGGTGATGCGCACTGGCGGCAATATGCAGGGCGAAGCCGGCTATCGCGGCATCCTTCATGATATTGATGATGGCGAATGTCCTGTATTCAGCCGATGCCGCATTCATGGCATTGGGCAGGTGTATGGTCAGGATGAAAAAAATAAGGAAAAATGCCAGTAGGTAACTGGTGATCTTCACATACTGGTTGAAAATGAACGACAAGCCCACCAGGACAAAAGAGGCTCCCACAATATAAGCCCAGGTAATACCACCAGGAAGGAAAGCCGGGACATAGAGCATCGTGTCATATGGCCGCATCAGGTGGAATACCCCGATGGCAATCATGGCAACGGCAAGCAAGTAGATGGCAAACCGCGATACCGGATGATACTGCTTGAGGTTCAGTTTCATAACATGTCGTTTTAAAGGTGATGGTTGGTTTCATAAGTTATGAAAAACCTCCCTTACGGAAACCGTTAGACGGAAAAAAATTTGTCAATACACGTCAATTGATGCATTTTACCCCTTACACCCCCCACCCCGCATGAGCGGGACCTGTCCCGAGCATTCGGGATTTCGCTCCGCTCAACCTCTCACCTCCAACCTCTCACCTCCAACCTCTCACCTCCAACCTCCCACCTCTCACCTCCCACCTCTCACCTCTATTTGCTATCTTTGCCGCCCAATAAAGCATACCATGTACCGTACACATACCTGCGGAGAGCTCAGAGCAGCACAAATCGGAACCAAGACCACCCTGGCCGGGTGGGTACAGACCGTCCGGAAATTCGGCGCCATCACCTTTGTGGATCTGCGCGACCGCTATGGGATCACCCAGCTGGTCTTCGGCGAAACCCTGACGCCACAGCTCGACCAGAACCCACTGGGCAGGGAATTTGTCCTGCAGGCAACGGGAATCGTTATCGAACGCACCAATAAGAACCCGAACATCCCCACGGGCGATATCGAAATCAGCGTCGAGTCCTGGTCGGTCCTCAATAAATCCGCCGTACCTCCCTTCACTATCCAGGACGATACCGACGGCGGGGATGACCTGCGGATGAAATACCGGTACCTCGATCTCCGCCGCGCCGCCGTGCGCCGGAACCTTGAGCTGCGTTACGCCGTTAACCGGTCGGCGCGGAACTACCTCCACGAGAACCATTTCATGGACATTGAAACGCCTTTCCTGATCAAGTCCACCCCGGAAGGTGCGCGCGATTTCGTGGTACCCTCCCGTATGAATACCGGCCAGTTTTACGCACTGCCGCAAAGCCCCCAGACCTTCAAGCAGCTGCTCATGGTGAGCGGCTACGACCGCTACTACCAGATCGTGAAATGTTTCCGCGATGAAGACCTGCGTGCGGACCGCCAGCCTGAATTCACGCAGATCGACTGCGAGATGAGCTTCGTGGAACAGGAGGATATCCTGAATATGTTTGAGGGCCTGGTGAAAAGAATCTTCAAAGACGTCAAGGGCATCGACTACAGCGAGCAGGTCCAGCGC
>Ga0114938_1001199_pt1 | contig 18143 bp, 14 predicted proteins | sample AshMeaBigSpring_FD_88675 | JGI IMG/M metagenome (GOLD analysis project Ga0114938, IMG submission 88675) | Groundwater microbial communities from Big Spring, Nevada to study Microbial Dark Matter (Phase II) - Ash Meadows Big Spring | ecosystem: Environmental > Aquatic > Deep subsurface >...
GATATAGGCTGAGTCAGTTTGCCTTTTTCGATCATGAAACCTTCTATTCCATATGAAAAGTCTCCAGTTGTATTATTGCTATTTCCCCCGTTGAATCCAGTGACTAAGATCCCTTTATCAACTCCACCAATCAATCCATTCAAATCACGCTCTCCTATTTTCATTACAAGAACAGAAGGAGAACTGATAGTTGGCTCTACACACATTTTATTCGCATTATAAGTATCGATAAAATAGGTATTAAGCACACCCTTATCAAAAATAGATCTCCGCTGCGTAGCTATTCCCTCATTATCAAAGTAACGAGCACCAAAAGCTTTTACCAAATGAGGTTCATCGGTTAAAGTCATTTTATCGCTACCAATTTTGGTATTCAATTTATTGAGTAAGAAAGAAGTTTTCTGCTGCAGAGCACTTCCATTAATAGCACTCAACAATGGACGCAACATTTGAGATGCATTGATTGAGTCTAATACCATAGTATACTTACCAGACTGAATCTTTTTTTGCCCTAATTTACGGAGTACTCTTTCCAATGCCGTTTTACCAATATTGGTTTTTACAAGATCATTGAAGTAAAGAGAAGACTCATACCAACCATCTGATGGACGAGCCTCACCTTCTCCTTTGATAGCGACTCCGGAAGATAAAGAAAACCAAGTACTTTTCGACTCCCCTTCAAAACCATTACTTGTAATTCGATAAGAAAAATCAGCCCCATCACTATAAGAAGAATCCACAGAAATGATACGATCATTTTTACCAAGTATCTCGTCAGCTACTTTTTTAGCTAGTTCCACTTTATCATCTGGTTGGACAGAATCCAAACTTGAATCATAAAGTTTTAGATCAGGATTACCGCCTTTATAATAACGAGAAGGATCTGGTAGTTTTCTTGCTTTATCTTGAGCTAAATATTTGGTTGAATCGATCCCATTAGTAATAAACGTTTCAAGTTCTTTCTGATTTAAACGATTAGTAGAAAAGTTTCCATATCGCCCATCAACATATAAAGAGATGCTCAAACCGCCTTCAGAAGCTTGTTGTAGCTTATCCATCTTACCATCGCGAAGTTCAAAAGAGGTATTTGAGTTCGAATACAGTACAGCCTTAGCTGATTGGCAACCATGTTTCAGCGCATAATCAATCGCCCATTGTGCCAATTTCTTATTATTATTTGTTATCATAACTAATCATAAATTGAAGATTAACATAAAGTAATTTAATTATCACCACCAACAGTCAGCTTGCTAACCAAAGCGGAAGGCATACCACAAGTCACCGGACAAGATTGACCATCTTTTCCACACGTCCAAGTTCCATTGTCTATCTTATCATTATTTCCAACCATGGTGATATCAGCCAAAGCCTTCGGTCCATTACCAATTATATTAATATCTTTGATTGGCTGAGTTAGCTTTCCATCCTCAATCAAATAGCCTGATTTAACAAAAAAAGTAAAATCACCGGCACCAATTTGTACCTGTCCATTCGTAAAGTTATCAACAAAAATACCTTTCTTCACCGAAGCAATAATATCATTTTCAGACATATTTCCGGGTTCCATGTATGTAGCACGCATTCTAGGTATAGGCATTGCTCGGAATGACTCACGGCGTCCGTTGCCAGTTGGATCAATTCCATAATGTTTTGCGCTGATCCGGTCGTGCATATAACTAGTCAGCACTCCATTCTTCACCAAATATGTTTTTTGTCCTTCTACACCTTCATCATCGAAATTCACAGATCCACGATTGAAAGGAATGGTTCCATCATCAATAACACTAATATGCTCATTACAAACTTTCTTATTAAGTTGGCTTGAGAATATCGAAACATTCTTTCTATTAAAGTCTGCTTCAAATGCATGTCCAATCGCTTCATGCAACAAAATACCAGATCCACCGGCTCCCATCACAACAGGCATCTCCCCTCCCTGAGGTTTAATTGCTTTAAACAGTATAGCTGTTTTTTCAACCGCTTCATGTGCAATTGTATCCACCACCTCATCGGTCAGAAATTCGAAACCTTTGCGATATGAACGAGCAGCATGTCCATTTTCTGTTTTTCCATTTTCTTCCATTACACATACCGCCACTAACGAAACCATTGGACGATAGTCGTAATACATTATACCATCAGAGTTACAGAATAAAACATGTGAAGTTGTATCAGTATGATAAGCCTGAACTTTGTGTACTCTTTTATCTAAAGCAAAAATTCGATCATTCAGTTTCTGTAAATAAGGCATTTTCTGCTTAATATTGGATTGTTCCCAAGAAGATGCCACAGAATAATAGTTTGTTTTCAAGTCAAGAGGAGACAAATTAATAGGCTTTTTACCCTTATTGGATGAAGCTATCCGAGCAGCAGTTCGAGCGGCTTTTAACATATCATCCAATGTTATGTTTTCAACATAGGCATAACCACTTTGATCACCAATAATTACACGTACACCCATTCCGTAATCAACACTTGAATTACAGTTGTTAACAGCACCATCCATTAAAGCAACACTGTTGTTCAAACTATGCTCAAAAAACAAATCTGCATAGTCACCCCCTTTTTCAAGTGCCGCAGTCAATACTTTGCGTAAATCGGCATCGGTTACGCCAAAATGAACCATAGCTGCATTTACAGCAACACGATTAGTAGCATTCTCTCCACCTAAAGCACTCTGAGAAGAAGCTAGAGCAGATCCGGCTGTTAATGAGCCTAATAATGCCATACTACCTGTCTTTAAGAAATCTCGTCTATCCATACTTATTAGTTTAAAGTTTTATCAATAGATCATTCCGGAAACTACCGAAAATCCCATTAATCAGTACTTCGAGTTAGTAAACTTTCAAGTTCTTCGGCGCTCAGACGCAAATAAAACTGACCTTTATGTGCTAAAGAAATTGCTCCGGTTTCTTCTGAAACAATAATTGCATGTGCATCCGACTCTTGAGAAATCCCCATGGCAGCACGGTGTCTAAGCCCTAATTCCTTAGGAATATTTAAATCATGGGAAACTGGTAAAATGCAACCTGCCGCCTTAATCCTCTTTTTACTAATAATCATAGCCCCATCGTGTAAAGGACTATTTTTAAAAAAAATATTTTCAATTAAACGCTGATTTACAAGTGAATCTATTAATTCTCCGGTACGAACAGCCTCGTCTAAAGGAATACTACGTTCAACTACAATTAAAGCACCGACTTTTTGCTTAGACATACTAATACATGCCATCACAACCGGTAATATATCATCATGTTGTAAATTGTCTTTTTTACCACCTGTAAAAAGCCTCACCAAACCGCTTACATGCCTATGAGAACCTAGTGTCAATAAGAAACGTCGAATTTCATCTTGAAAAATAACAATCAAAGCAATGACCCCGACATTTTTTAACGTGTCAAAAATAGAACCCAAAAGTTTCATTTCCAAAACTTGAGTCACAATTAGCCACATCAAGATAAAAACCAAGATTCCTGTAAAAACCTTGATTGATCCGGAAGCCTTCATTAATTTATAAGTATAAAATAATAAAAAAGCAACCAGTAGAATATCTATAAAGTCTTTTATTCCGAATTCAAAAAAACCAAGCATATTTATTATAATAATTATTCAGAAAAGCTTCTCAGTTTACTTAACAATTTAACAGCCTCTACAGCCTCCTTTACATCGTGAACCCGCAAAATATTCGCCCCTTTCATCAAAGCGAATGTATCTAAAACGGCTGTACCATTAAGAGCTGTTTCGGGAGTCCCGCCAAGATAACGATAAATCATTGATTTGCGAGAAATACCTATTAATAAGGGTAGGTCAAATACCCGGAAATCTTCTAAATGAGCCATTAATTCATAATTGTGATCAACTGACTTTCCAAAACCAAAGCCGGGGTCGAGTATAATATCTTTAGCACCTAAATCACGCAATTTCTGAATTTTTTCAGCAAAATAAAGAAAAACTTCTTTTATCAAATCATCATAAGATGGAGATAATTGCATATTTTGAGGCGTACCTTTCATATGCATCATTATATACGGAACTCCTAAACGAGCTATCGTTGCAAACATTCTTTCATCCATCTCACCAGCAGAAATATCATTAATAATTCCAACATTATAGTTGGAAACACAATATTCAGCTACATCTGCCCTAAAAGTATCCACTGAAATTAGTACATCAGGATAAATCTTCCTTATTACATCCAAGCCGAAACTAAGTCGATCAATTTCATCTTTTGTCGAAACGTGCTCTGCATTTGGGCGTGAGGAATAAGCGCCAATATCAATGATAGTACCTCCTTCGGCAATAATTTCTTCAGCACGCATAGCAATATCCTTTTCCGTCTGCATACGGCTTCCTGCATAAAAAGAATCAGGAGTAACATTTAAGATCCCCATGACTTGAGGAACCGACAAATCCAACAAACCATGATTGGATTTTATGTATTTAAAACAAGCTGAATTCATGTCCATTTTTATCAATTAAGAATCTTGCAAATGTATATAAAAAATAGAGAAAATTGCATTAAAATAGAGAAATAAACGTATATTTGCACTAGATAGAACATGTGGGTAATGAAAATCACAAAATACTCAATGAGATACCATATTATAACTCTTCTGTTGCTGTTGACTTTCCCAAATTTAACACATGCACAGCAAGAGGCTGAAAAGTTCAACATTAATACAGAACTTTACACATATTACCAACGGTGCCAGGAGCAAATACTGCGTCCTGTAGTATTATCCATGGCTGATAGTCTGTATAATATGGCAGAGGAAAAAGACGACAAAAGGATGCAAGCCGTAGCATTATCCACCAAGCTAGACTATTTCTATTACAAAGGGGAACAAGAAGATAGCATTGTTTTCTATACAAAAAAAGTAAAAAATTTCGCAAGGCAAACGAATCAACCAAAATACTACTATTTTGCATGGTCTAACAGACTAATATTTTATTATATCAAGACTGCTAGAAACAACATTGCATTGTACGAGGCAGAGAAAATGTTGAAAGAAGCTAAGACTGAGAACAACAAGATCGGATTACTTAACTGTTACAACACTCTTGCGAATATTTATTCGATAAAAGGTTTCAGAGAACTCGCTATCGATTGGTTTTTAAAAGAGATCGACCTCACCGAGAATAAAGGGGTTGAGAATTATAATATTTCTACGATCTACACCCAACTAGCAGACTTTTATGCAGAAATGGGTGAAAAAGAAAAAATGTTGGTCATGCTTAAAAAGGCAAAAAAAACATCCTTTTCCATTAATCACATTGCATTAACTAGCTTGTCATACATTAAATATCATCTAACATTTGGAAATACAAAGGAGGCTTGGAAAGAGCTTAAAAACTGCCAAACTCTTTTTCGCTCAAGCACAAGGTTAAACTTTCTAAAAAAGTATTTATATCAAACCGAATATTTATATTATAAGAAAACAGGACAATACGAAAAAGCATTAATAGCTATCAAAAATCGGACGAAAGAAGAGACTCATTTAAATGAACATGAGGTGAACATTTCTAGATTCAAAGAGACAGGAGAGCTTTACGAATTTATGGGAAATTATAAATTAGCCATGAGTTATATGAAGGAGTACATTGCCATGCAAGATTCTCTCAAAATAAAAAATGAGCAAAGATCTACTAGTGAGTTTGCGACACTATTAGATATGGAGAAACTCAATTCTGAGAAAAAAGAATTAATCTTGCAATCTCAGAAAAAGGAGATTAGAAGTAAAACGACTCTGATTATCTCTCTGATCGTACTTTTAATGATCCTCTTCGTTTTTTTATATCGCGAGAATTTGCTCAACAGAAAGTTACGACTCTCAGAAAGCAAACTGAAGGATAAGAATGAGGAACTGACCATCTCACGTGAAGAGTTGAAATATGCCAAAGAAAAGGCAGAAACTGCGAGTCAGATGAAAACCAACTTTATTCAAAACATGTCACACGAAATACGCACCCCACTAAACTCTATTGTGGGTTTTTCGCAAGTATTGAGTGATAAATTCAGTGATTCTGACCCGGAGACTAAAGAGTTCGCCGAAATAATCCATGCGAACAGCAACGACCTTCTCCGATTAGTAACGGACGTACTTACTTTGTCAGAACTTGATAAATTTGAGGAGCTGCCTTCCAATATTGATACCGATGTAAATATGTGCTGCCAACTTGGAATTGAAACAGCCAAAGCACATAAACAAGAAAATGTAGAGTTGACCTTCGAGCCAGCCAAACAACCATTCATCATTCGAAGTAATCCTGAACGCTTATCTCAATTATTAATTAATCTGATGCATAATGCTGCCAAGTTTACAAGCATGGGCACAATCAAATTAGCCTATACAATTTCCGAAGAAAATAAAACAATTGAATTCAGTATTACAGACACAGGCATAGGAATTCCTCATGACAAACATACAGGAGTATTCGAAAGATTTACTAAGCTAAATTCCTTTACTCAAGGTACAGGATTAGGACTACCAATATGTGTGAGCATTGCTGAAAAATTACACGGCTCTATTCGTATCGACAAAGAATACCAAGGTGGTAGCAGATTTATATTTACAATGCCTTATAAAAATATAAATTAAGGAATAGAGATCCAGTCTATCGACTTCAAGGTGCATAAAAAAGGTCTTGAACCATTTACTAATCGACAATAATATCTATCTTTGTTCCATAAAAAAATAAAGAGTATGGAACTTTCTGCTATCTACCAAATCTTTCTAAACTGCCAAGGAGTTACTACTGATAGCCGTAACTGCCCTCAAGGCTCATTATTTGTTGCCCTTAAAGGAGAATCATTCAATGGTAACACTTTCGCTTCTAAAGCTTTAGAGCAAGGATGCTCATATGTCATCATAGATGAAGAGTCATATTTTATCGAAAATGATAAACGATACATTTTAGTTGAAAACAGTTTAAAAACATTGCAAGAGTTGGCTCATTTTCACCGAAAAGAACTACAAACTCCTATCATTGGAATTACCGGTACAAATGGTAAAACCACAACGAAAGAATTGATTGCAGCTGTTTTAACTCAGAAATACAATATTCTTTATACTCAAGGAAACCTAAACAACCATATTGGCGTACCGATTACGTTACTTAGGTTAACAAAAGAGCATGAGGTTGCTGTCATTGAGATGGGAGCTAATCATCCAAAAGAGATCGAATTTCTTACTAATATAGTTGAACCCGATTATGGAATCATTACTAATGTTGGGAAAGCCCATTTAGAAGGATTTGGGTCTTTCGAGGGTGTGATTAAAACAAAAGGGGAACTTTATGATTATTTACGTCAAAAAGCCAACTCAACTGTATTTATACACAACGACAACCCTTACTTGCTTGAAATCGCGAAAGGATTGAACCTTATTCATTACGGAACAACTGATTCACTATATATCAACGGGAAAGTGACAGGAAATTCTCCTTATCTTTCTTTTGAATGGAAAGCAGGAATAGAAGGAGAAAAACACTCGGTAGAAACTCAATTAATTGGAGAGTATAATTTCCCAAATGCACTAGCTGCTATTACCATTGGGCACTTCTTGGAAGTTAGCTCTGACAAGATAGACAAAGCACTAACTGAGTATACCCCACAAAACAACCGTTCTCAACTCAAAAAAACTAGTGATAACACATTAATCATTGATGCCTACAATGCCAATCCGACAAGTATGATGGCTGCACTGACAAACTTTCATAATATGGAAATGAAAAATAAAATAATGATTTTAGGTGACATGAAAGAGCTGGGAGAGGATAGTCATTTAGAGCACCAAAAGATTGTGAATTATATCATGCAATGTCATTTCGAGAATGTGATTCTGGTTGGAAATGAGTTTCGCTCCTGTAGTCATCCTTACACAACCTATCAAAGCGTGAAGGAATTAATAGATCAATTACCAAGCTACAACTTTCAAGGGGCAACGATATTAATCAAAGGATCAAATGGAATCAAACTAAATACAGTGGTGGATTACTTATAATCCACCACAATATTAATCCGGATATTTACGTAACCTATGATAATAAATACCAGAAATAAGCGTACTAGCGACAAGAGCTCCAATTATATTTGCTAGGAAATCATTCCAATCTCCCCCACGATAGGAAGTTAAAAATTCCTGTAGAAGTTCGATACATCCACTCATAAGAACAGGTCCAAGAAAAGCCTTCAACCAAGTTTGAGGCAGCGAGATTCTCTTCTTCCTGCTAGCCCTCAAAATATCTATCCAATACACTCCGGAGACTCCCAAATACATACAGAAATGAACTAACTTATCCAGATTTGGAATTTCGGGTAAGCTACTTGCAGTAGGTTTAAAAAAAGAGAGATAGATAACTGCACTAACAGTTAAAAAGGAAAAAGAATATTTTTTCAAGTGGGTCCACATACATTATAAAAAAACAATTTTATTACAAATATAAAAAAACATTTTCTATATTTGTTTTCTAAAACAATTATTATAACTATTTGTAAGAATAAACCGAGTATATGACAAAAAAAGACAGAGCAAATTTTGGGAGTAAAATAGGTGTAATTCTAGCTTCTGCCGGTTCAGCCGTTGGATTAGGTAACATATGGAGATTTCCTTATGAAACAGGTAATCACGGAGGGGCTGCTTTCATTCTGATTTATTTAGGATGTGTGCTGGTATTAGGTCTGCCTATTATGATTGCAGAATTTACGATTGGGCGCCGTTCAAGAGCAAATACGGCAGGTGCATACAGTTTATTAGCCCCCAAAACACAATGGAAATGGATTGGCAGGATGGGTGTTCTTGCTGGCTTTTTAATCCTCAGCTATTACTCAGTAGTTGCAGGTTGGACATTAGAATATATCATTGAAGCTGCAACAAACAGTTTCTCAAATAAATCAGCTGCAGACTTTGTTACTTCTTTTCAAGAGTTCTCAACCAATCCTTGGCGTCCGCTCATTTGGTTATTTATCTTTTTGATTGCAACCCACCTTATTATTGTTAAAGGAGTAGAAAAAGGGATAGAGAAGTCATCTAAAATAATGATGCCGGCTTTATTTATTATCATACTTGTATTAGTAGGCTGTTCCATCACGCTTCCCGGAGCAAAAGCTGGAATTGAGTTTCTGTTAAAACCAGATTTCAGTAAAGTAGATGGAAATGTTTTTCTAAGTGCCATGGGGCAAGCATTTTTCTCTCTTAGTCTGGGGATGGGTTGCCTTTGCACATATGCTTCCTATTTTAGCAATGATACTAATTTATCCAAAACAGCTCTGAGCGTAGGCATTATCGATACATTTGTGGCTATTCTTGCAGGATTCATCATTTTTCCGGCAGCTTTCTCAGTTGGAATCAATCCTGGCGCAGGACCGAGTCTGATTTTTATCACTCTTCCTAATGTCTTCCAACAAGCATTCAACGGAGTTCCTTTTCTTGCCTACCTTTTTTCAGTGATGTTTTATATCTTATTGGCAATGGCCGCACTGACTTCTACTATCTCGATGCATGAAGTTGTGACAGCCTACCTACACGAAGAATTTAATTTTACGCGAAAGAAAGCAGCCCAACTTGTTACCGGAGGATGTATATTCCTCGGAGCATTGTGTTCTCTATCGTTAGGAGTGCTCAACGAATATAAAGTTTTCCAACTCAACATCTTCGATTTATTCGATTTTGTGACAGCAAAACTCATGTTGCCTTTAGGAGGTTTATGCATTTCTGTTTTCACAGGATGGTACCTGGACAAGAAAATCGTATGGGAAGAGATCACCAACAATGGCGTGATACGTATCCCTGTTTACAAATTAATTATTATCATCTTAAAATACATTGCACCTGTCGGTATATCACTCATATTTATAAATGAATTAGGATTATTAAAATAAAATGTGGAAAGATTTTTTCTACTTCACGAGAACTGAACGACAAGGAATTATCGTCCTTGTCGTTCTTATTTTAGGTATATTTATTATCAGTCACTTTCTGTCAAAGTCACAGGAAAAGAACCTTTCTGTAGGAAAAGCAACGATTTTTCAAGAAGAATACGATTCTTTTATTCACTCAATCCAAGAGGTATCAAGTAAAGAATATCTAGATAATGATTACTACGATTCATTCAACAACTCATCAAAGCCTGAGCCATTCCCTTTCGATCCAAATATGGCAGACTCATCCACTCTTCTAAAAGTGGGAATGTACCCGTGGATGGTTAGAAACATTTTACGTTATCGGATGAAAGGCGGAAAATTTCGCCAACCGGAAGACCTCCAGAAGATATATGGTATGACACACAGACTTTATAACCGACTTTTACCATATATCTGCATTCAGCACAGAGAATATAAAAATGACACAACCAGTCTATTTGCATTTAATAAAATCAAAAAGGACACCATATACAAATACCCTATGGGTACGAAAATAGATTTAAACCATTCCGATACAACCGAATTGAAGAAGATTCCAGGTATAGGCAGTGGATTGTCTAAAATGATTGTCAGATACCGCAAACAATTAGGAAACTATTATGAGGTTGATCAATTGAAAGAGATTCATTTATCAGCTGAAAAGCTCAAAGCTTGGTTAACAGTAAAGCCTCATGAAACCATAAAGATCAATATCAACAAATGCAGCTTAGAAAAGCTTATGCGGCATCCCTACATAAACTTTTACCAAGCTAAAGTGATCGTAGAACACAGAAGAAAAAAAGGAGATATTAAAAGTTTGAAGCAGTTAATACTCTATGAAGAGTTTACCGCAAACGACTTTCAACGACTTGAGCCGTATATCTGCTTTAATTAAGGAACTTGAATATTACCATCCAGAAGATGAATTGTTCTATCTGTAATTTTTGCAAGAGTCTCATCATGAGTAACGATAACAAATGTCTGCCCAAATTTATCCCGTAAATCAAAAAACAATTGATGAAGTTCTTCTTTATTTCGAGAGTCCAAACTTCCGGAAGGCTCATCAGCTAAGATCACAGAGGGGTTATTGATTAGAGCACGAGCAACAGCTACCCTCTGCTTTTCTCCTCCGGAAAGTTCATTGGGTTTATGCGAAGCACGTTCTTTCAGCCCCATAAAACATAAGATTTCCTCAGCCCTTACTTGCGCCTCTTTAGAAGAAACGCCCGCAATAAAAGCAGGAATCATAATATTTTCCAAAGCCGTAAATTCAGGGAGCAATTGATGAAACTGAAAAACAAATCCTATATTTTTATTTCGAAAAGAGGCTAATTCTTTTTCTTTCATCTCGCTAACAACAGTTCCATTGATTGAAACGCTACCATGATCAGGGTCATCTAAAGTTCCCATTATTTGGAGCAGTGTTGTTTTACCGGCACCACTTGGTCCCACGATACTTACAACTTCACCTTTAGAAATCTGTAGATCAACACCTTTTAGCACTTCTAGAGAGCCAAAGTTCTTCTTTATCCCTTTTAACTGTATCATAAATTACAATCGTTTGATTACATATTCAGCCAAAAAGCACCCAAAAACGGCAGGCATATAGCTCACTGTACCACAAGTTGACTTCTTATTACGTTCCTTATCAGTAAGCACAACCGCTTTAGGGTCGGCCTGTTCGGTACTAAACACTACAGGCAATTTACGCTTCATCCCCATTTTCTGTAACCGCTTACGAACTGCTTTACTTAGTCCGCAATGATAGGTATCCCAAAGATCTGCAAAGCGCACTTGAGTAATATCACTTTTAGCACCAGCTCCCATACTAGAGACAATAGGGATTCGACGTTTCATTGCCTCATAAATTAAAAAGCATTTAGGACTTATAGTGTCGATAGCATCAATGATAAAGTCAAACTTAGCGGAATCCAGTAGAGCCGGGATATTCTCATCTTTCAAGTAAGTACACAGCACGGTCAGTTCCAGTTCAGGATTAATATCCTTATAACGGTTTTGTAAGATTCCGGCTTTTTCCATCCCCATCGTAGAGTGAAGTGCCGCCAATTGACGATTAATATTACTAGGTTGTACTATGTCAGCATCCACGATTGTCATATGTCCAACTCCTGCCCTGCAAACCATCTCAGCCGCATAAGCGCCAACACCTCCCAAGCCAACAACCAAAACATGAGCATTACGAATGCGTTCCATCTTATCAGTTCCCAAAAGGAGTTCAGTTCTTTCTTGCCAATTATTCATCATTTTTTTAACCATTTATAAAACCATTTACCTACTTTATCATAATGTTGGGACTCATGACCTCCTCTTGGGTCAGAGAAAGAAACCAGATCTTGTGGCTCCCCATACTGATCCGGATAAAGTATAATTAAGCTATTATTTGAAAAATATCGTCCTAGTTGGCCGGGCAATTTATCAAACGAATGATCGTAGGAAATTGATCCCTTTCGTGCGGTAACCACAACCAGCAAGTGATCATAATTCACCTGACCGGTCAGCAATAACAAATCCTCCCACTCTTCTAAAATGGTGAATTCCGATAATGTACCGCTATATTTACTTCTGACCAAAGACTGTAAATAAGACAAGGTTTGCTCATTGGCAAAGAAATGCAAGCGGCAACCCAATATACTGCTCATCCTGCAAAAATGCTCCACCCATTTAAAAAAGCCTACCTCATATTCAGCCTTAGGCGGAACAGCCACAATGATTCTTCTCAAAGTATTCACTGGGATGAGGAACTTGGCAATCATGACTTGGCGATGAGTTCCCTTCAACAAATGATCTGCCAAATTGCCAAAGAAAGAATCTACCAAATTCATTTTCCGATGCAAACCGATAATCACATCCGAGATATCGTACTCTTTCATAGTATGGATGATACCCGATGCTATATTTAAATCGTATCGACTAATCGTCGTCAGAGCGACATCTGTTCCTGCAGAGATCATCGCCGCCTTTTCTAATATTCTCTTGCTTCGCATCTCTTGAGTACTGGAATTGTCATTATCATCAATCACACTCAACGCAACCAAATTATCTTTCTGCTTGGGATTTCTAATCACAAGTGAAAGTCCCATTAGATCTTCAATCGTTTCAGGATTTGACAAAGGAATTAAAATTTTTTCTTGTGCTTTATTCTCTTCATTGAGTATCTGAACCTCCCCTATTGCCATGCGTTTGGCAGCTCGTTCAGTCACAAAAGAGCTGATGATACAAGTGAATAAGATCAAGACGACCGTTCCGTTCAATACATCCTCATTGAGCAAGCGTTGTCCATTAGGAAGAATGATATTATAACCGACCAATACCGCAGCCAAAGTAGCCGCTGCTTGAGCGTTGCTAAGTCCGAACATAAGTTCTCGTTCTAAAGATTGCATTCGGTATATTTTCTGTGTGATCCAGCATGCAATCCATTTGCTCAACATCGCCATTGTTGTCATGACTAATGCTACTTTCATAGCGCTCCCATGACCAAATAGTATTTTAAAATCAATGATCATTCCCACTCCAATCAAAAAGTAAGGAATAAAAAGTGCATTACCAACAAACTCCAGATGATTCATCAAGGGTGAGACGTGAGGAATAAGACGATTGAGGACCAAACCTGCAAGAAAAGCGCCTAAGATACCCTCCATGCCAACAAACTCCATTAACCCAGCACCTAAAAAAACCATAGCCAGAACGAAGACGAACTGCACAACTCCGTCATTATAGGTACGAAAGAACCAGCGGCCTATACGAGGGAAGAAAAAGATAATTAAAAAACCCAGAAAAATTACTTTTACAACCAGCCAAATCCAGAACATTTCAGAAGTCTCCCCCTTATACATCCCGCTAATTACAGCTAAAACAAGCAAAGTCAAAGTATCTGTAACCGCCGTCCCACCTACGGCAATGCTTACACTTCGGTGACGAGATATTCCATAGCGTATAACGATCGGATAAGCAATTAGTGTATGAGAGGCGTACATACTTGCTAATAAGATAGAGGTGATCAGCCCATACTCGAGAATCGTAATATTACTAATAAAGCCAAGGGACATGGGAAGAATAAATGCAAGTAAGCCCAAAACGACAGCCTTTCCCCTATTTTTCTTAAAGTCGTTCATATTCATTTCCAGACCCGCTAGAAACATAATATAGTACAATCCAACCTTACCAAACAATTTAAAACTACTGTCGTACATTAGCAAGTTGAGCCCATGTTCGCCGATTAACATACCGGCTAAAATCATCCCGACAATATGTGGGATATGGAGTCTTCCCAAAATGATAGGAGCAAATAATATAATGATAAGCACTAAGAAAAATACCCAGGTAGGGTCGGTTATTGGAAGTGCTATATGATAGTCAAACAGATTCATATGTTTGTGAATTTTATATTTCGATGCAAAGGAACAAAAAAGTTAGCAGACCGCCAATTTGGTAAGCAACTATTGAAATGATAAATCTTTGAAATAAATTGCTGATTATATTGCAATTTGTTATAAATTTGCAGTCCTGACTTTACTATTCGCTAGAATATAAAGTTAATAACAGTAATCACATTTAACACAAAAAAAGAAAATGAAAGTAGCTATTGTTGGCGTAAGCGGAGCCGTAGGACAAGAATTCCTACGTGTGCTCGATGAGAGAAACTTCCCGGTAGATGAGTTAGTTTTATTCGGCTCTAAACGTAGCGCCGGAACATCTTACACTTTCCGGGGTAAACAGATCGAGGTTAAACTCTTACAACACAACGATGACTTTAAAGGAGTAGATATCGCTTTCACTTCAGCCGGTGCCGGTACATCTAAGGAGTATGAAAACACAATCACTAAACATGGTGCGGTTATGATCGACAATTCAAGTGCCTTTCGTATGGATGCCGATGTGCCTTTGGTGGTGCCTGAAGTAAATGCGAAAGACGCACTCGACCGTCCTCGCGGAGTAATTGCAAATCCCAACTGCACAACAATCCAAATGGTTGTTGCATTGAAAGCTATCGAACAACTTTCTCATATAAAGACTGTACATGTATCAACTTATCAGGCCGCAAGTGGAGCAGGTGCAGCCGCAATGGACGAATTGTACGAGCAATATCGTCAAGTATTAGCCAATGAGCCTGTAACGGTAGATAAGTTTGCTTATCAATTAGCATTTAACTTGATTCCTCAAGTCGATGTATTTACAGAAAACGGCTATACAAAGGAAGAAATGAAAATGTTTAATGAGACACGTAAAATTATGCATTCCGACATTAAAGTGAGTGCTACATGTGTTCGTGTTCCTTCTCTTCGTTCACACTCAGAAAGCATTTGGTTGGAAACAGAGCGTCCTATCTCTATTGAAGAAGCACGCGATGCATTTATGAATGGTGAAGGTTTAGTACTAATGGATAACCCTTCTGAAAAAGAATATCCAATGCCGTTATTTTTGGCAGGGAAAGATCCTGTTTATGTAGGTCGTATACGTAAAGACCTTACTAATGAAAACGGCCTGACATTCTGGACAGTAAGCGATCAGATTAAGAAAGGTGCTGCTTTGAATGCTGTACAGATTGCCGAATACTTGATTCAAGTAAAAAACATCTAAAAGAAACAATTATCATATCCATTTAAAGTCCGGAACATTCTTTGTTTCGGACTTTTTATATACCTTTATGCGTAAATTAACCCAGAACCAATATTTTCACTGCAAATTCACGCCTAGCTTGCCCTACCTTTTCCAATCGCGACAACTGGCTCAATCATACAGGATAATATAGGTTGCTAAATCTTTATTGTATGAAAAAGCAGGATTCACTTATTACCTTATTATTAATTGTGATCAGTGATTTGCTCATCGGATGCGCAATCCCCCAAGAAGAATCTGAAGAAAAGCCCCAAGCAGAAGACGATATCGGGTGTACTCTGCATTGGGAAGGAGAAACAGAAAAATTCATTATCAATGCCCAAGAAGGAATTCGGTTAAATGATCTTGAAAGCGGTTCGACAACAGCTTTTATCACAACCTTATTAGAATCGGTAAGAAGTACCAGATGGGAAACAGACCTCTCACTAAAGTTCAACCCATCAGTCAATAACTACGTGCGTCTATATCTCGCTTCCTCGTCGACAGATCTATTCGACACTCTCGATGGATATTTCCTACAAATAGGAGGATCGAAGGATGATATTGCACTTTATAGACAAGAAGAAGATGAAAAGATACTGATCATACCCGGAAGAGAGCTGATGAAAGGCAACAGTTCGCCCAATTTGAGGATCAAAATAGAATGCGACCCTAACGGGCAATGGACTCTCTGGACAAAGGTAGATCATGAAAAGACCTTTACCATGGAAGGATCGGTCAGAGATACAAACCTCAATCATTCTGTTTGTTGTGGAATATGTTGTGTTCATACAGCGACCCGCTCACGTTCGTTCTCCTTTCGCCAATTTAGAATCAGCCACGATGTAGAGATCAGTCCCAATAGTCATGAGGAAGATGATGATGATAAAGATAAAGATGGAGGTGATGAAGGCGACCATGATGAAGATGAAGAAAATCCAGAAGAGCCAGGTCCTTCCTATCCACCTTCTGTTCCGGGTAAAGTAAAAAACATGCTATTATTCAATGAGATTATGTACGACAGTGCACCCGATGGGGCCGAATATATTGAGTTTTATAACCCATCAGACAGTACTATAATCATATCGAAGTTGCTACTGTTTAAGATGAAAAGTGATGGCAAGGTGTTCAGCACCACCATTTTACAAAATGAGAAAAACTTAAGCAAACCTTTAGTTATTGCAGGAAAGAGCTATATTTGCTTTACCAAAGATGTAAGAAGTCTGATTAAAAAACATCAGGCATCCCCTAACACACTAATAGAGATCAGTAAATTCCCATTATTAAGTAATGAAGGTGGGTATTTGGCTTTGGTGAATGCCGATAAAAAGTTAATTGACAAATGTCGTTTTTTTGATTGGATGCATAATCAAAAAGTTACTAAAGGGATCTCTTTGGAGAAAGAATCTCCAGAGCAAACAGTCGATCGAGCAAAATGGCATTCATCCAAAGCGACTTCGGGAGGTACACCGGGCGTACGAAATTCTCTTAAATAGATTGCGAGTGATCCCAGAAACAGAGAGAGGGAGGCAGTCTTGGTTATTCAGACGCCTCCCTCTTTATCAGTTATTACTAAAAATCAGTCAAGTTAAGATCTCCTTTGCGAGCCTTTCCTATTTGTTGATTTTAGGAAGTTGCTTCTTGATAGATGTCAGTTGGATATCAAATATCAAAGTCGAATATCCGGGAATTGCATTATTACCTCCTGCTCCATAAGCCATCTGCCATGGAATATATGTCATCCAACGTTCGCCAACACTCATATTTTGTAAGATATCTGCCCATCCTGAGACACCACCGCCAGTTGAAGCATAGAAATTCTGAATAGAGAACGAAGCAGCAACATCAAAACTAGAATTAGGATCAGCCCCTTTGAAGTTTTGATCGAATACCTCTCCAAAGATGTAAGATCCACGATAATACACAACTGCAGTGTCCGTAAAGAGAGGTCTTTCTCCTTTTTCTATTGCTACAGTTTTCTTATAGAAGATTTTCAGTTTATTGTTACTCATCGGAACGATATACTCCAAGCCACCATGATTAGGTTTGGTATCATAAGCATTTTGCAACGAATCCATGTAAGCCTCATTACGTGCTTTCCAATTATCAAACTTGCCAACCTGTTCAGTATCCTTACAAGAGGTAGCTAGTACCAGTCCAATCAGTAATAAAGATAATAAATAAATTCTTCTGTCCATCCGTCAATGTTTTATTGTAAAGTTTTCAATAACGATGTAATATTTACTCTATCAGCAATAATATTATTCAATTCAGAGATTGCCACACGTTCCTGTTCCATCGTGTCACGGTTACGCAATGTAACGCAATTATCTTCAAGCGTCTGATGATCTACAGTCACACAGTAAGGGGTACCAATCGCATCCTGACGACGATAACGTTTACCAATACTATCTTTTTCATCATATTGGCAATGGAAATGGAATTTCAAGTTATCGATAATCTCACGTGCTTTTTCAGGAAGACCATCTTTCTTAACCAACGGCATCACTGCTAATTTAACAGGAGCAAGTGCAGCAGGTAATTTCAGAACAACACGGCTTTCACCATTTTCCAACTGCTCTTCACAATAAGCAGCGCTCATAATGCTTAGGAACATACGGTCGAC
>Ga0114938_1001200_pt1 | contig 18141 bp, 13 predicted proteins | sample AshMeaBigSpring_FD_88675 | JGI IMG/M metagenome (GOLD analysis project Ga0114938, IMG submission 88675) | Groundwater microbial communities from Big Spring, Nevada to study Microbial Dark Matter (Phase II) - Ash Meadows Big Spring | ecosystem: Environmental > Aquatic > Deep subsurface >...
CACTGGTGCTGCTTCCCGCGGTGATTACGATCATGCAGAGTGAAACGGGGCTGGCACTGGTCTATTTCTCTTTTTTCCTGGTGATGTACCGAGAAGGATTGCCCTCCGCCGTGCTGATTATCGGTTTCTCGCTGGCAGCCCTGGTTATTGCCACGCTCCTCATGGAACCCAATGTGCTGGCAATCATGCTTACGGCCACCGCGGCCATCACCATCTACCTGATGCGAAGAACCATCAAGAGAAACCGCGAGGTACTTGTCCTGATCATAGCGGTCTGGGGTGTCTGCGTGGGTATACAACGGTTCGCCGTTCCTTTTTTCTTCAACAAGGTGCTCAAGCCCTACCAGGTACAGCGCATATACGCCACCGTTGGCCGTGATTTTCCGATCGATCCCGTTTCGATGACAGCCGATGATATCAGGAAGATGGAGGAGAAGAAAAAGGCCAGTTCCTATAACGTGAAGCAGAGTAAGATCGCGATTGGTTCCGGTGGATTCAACGGGAAAGGACTGCTAAAGGGCACGCAGACGCGCTATGATTTTGTGCCGGAACAGCGGACGGATTTCATATTTTGCACGGTGGGTGAGGGTTTTGGGTTTTTGGGGAGTACGGTCCTTCTGATGCTATACCTGTTCATGCTCTTCCGCATCATCTTTATCGCGGAGCGACAGCGCAGTACCTTCAGCCGTTGCTATGCATATGGCGTGGCTTCGGTGTTGTTTTTCATATCCTGATCAATATCGGGATGACCGTGGGGCTTGTGCCCGTCATCGGTATTCCGCTGCCATACATGAGTTATGGCGGTACTGCCCTGATCACGTTTACGGCATTGCTCTTCATCCTCGTGAGGCTCGATGCGGACAGGCAGATGGTGTTGAGGTAGTTCATAGTTCACAGATCACAGTTCACGGTTCAAAGTTTGTTTTCCGAACTTATTGGTTTTACATAAAATCCTTTTTCAGATTCCTTACATCAATTATGTGCTATTTTTGGCAATCACACATTCGTTCTGTGATCTGTGAACCGTGAACTATGAACCACGAACCCCAGCCATGACCATCCACTCATTATCTGAAGGCAGTTTCAGCATCGACCAAAGCAAACAGTTTGTGCCATTTGATCCATCTTCGGACTCATTGAAGGAGAGAGCCAGGGGCAGTCTGCTGGTTGAAGTACAGCCTTTCGTAGTGGAAACGGAGAGGGATATCCTGCTGTTGGACACGGGTCTCGGTTTTACGGAAAATGACGGTTCTCTCCAGATCCACCACAATCTCGTTCGTGCCGGCATCAACCCGATGGACGTCACCAAAGTTTTGCTGACACACCTGCACAAGGATCATGCAGGCGGTATCAGCATTGAACACCAGATGATCCATACCTACCAGCTCAGCTTCCCGCAGGCCACGTATTATGTCCAGCGGAAGGAACTGGAATTTGCATTTGAAACCGGTTTCCCGTCATTTATTTTAAAAGAACTGGAAATCCTGCAACATACGGACAGGTTGGTCCTGCTGGATGGGGAAGGCATGCTGGATGGTTATATTCATTACAGGGTGAGTGGCGGTCACAGCCCTTATCATCAGGTGTTTACCATCACTGAAAACAATGAGATTATTTTTTTTGGCGGCGATGAAGCGCCGCAATTGCACCAGATGAAAAACAGGTTTGTCGCCAAGTATGATTATGACGGTAAAAAGGCAATGGAGTTAAGACAGGCATGGTGGCAGCAAGGTCAACAGGAGCATTGGACTTTTCTTTTCTATCATGACATCAAGAGCCCGGTAGTCCGTGCCGGGCAATAGCCGTTTTGTGTAAATTCGATCGTTTGCAGCCGGATTACATTCGAAAACTAATCTTAGGAGAAATATTCCTGTTATGTATAAAACGAATGGTTGCGTAACGAAACGTTAACTTCGTGTGTACCTCTCCGTATGTAGATTCGACAGGATTTTTTTTGATTTCACCAATGTAAGTGGGTATAAAATTAAAAAAAGGCTAGCCCTAGACAGAGCCAGCCGTTGCTAACCTATGAAAAACACCGTGTTAAATTTACATCAAATAATAATATCAAAAGCCTCTTTTTCCCGGATTTATTTGGCGCCTTTCCATTTGGCGTTTCTGGAATTCCCGTCTGACCATCTGCCTGAACTGGTCTTCGGAGGAAAAAACCCGGTTGGCCCTTTCCTGGGTAAGGATCCTGCTGAAATCATTCCGGTACCGTTTCCGCAAATCGAGCACCTGTTGTTGTTTTTCCAGCTGGTCAGTATTGGATCGGTTGTTTAATACCGACCGCACTTCTTCGCGATACTTATTAAACACAGGCCAGAATTTTTGGGCCTCTTCCGGAGTTAAATTTAATTCTTTTGTCATATAAGCAACTTCCATGGCCTGAATTTTTTTCCCCTCATTTCCCATGCGCGCAGGTTCATCATCCTGGGCGAAAATTACGACTGGGGTCAGTAGGAAAAATACCATAATGAGTCGAAGTGTTCTCATATTAATATGATTATATATAGTAAAATAGCTGTATTTAATTCATAGATCCGGATACACCTTCTTCCGGAAGGCCCGAAACATATTCCTGGAGATCGCTATCCGGTATTTCCTCCAGCATTTCCTGGATCCGGTTTTCATTCAGGTCAAGAATGGCCAGGCTTTCCTCGTTAAAGCTGTCATCTTCCAGTATCATATCGTCAACCGGTAATGCCTCCGTTTCATCCAGGAAACTCAACAGGGCTTCGTCGCTTACGGAGAGGGTATCTTTTACCTCCACGGTTCCGCTGCCAGCCGCCAGTTCCCGTGTGGTACCAGCCCCTTCATTTGACGAACGGGTAAAGTACCAGGCGGATCCGGCGATCACGGCGGTGATAACCGCCGCGGCAGCCAGCTTTGCCCAGTTCCTTGTGGTGGACATGGATACCAGTTTTCCCGTTGCAGGGGAGCTTTTTTGGTTTCCTGTTTCTATGGCTCGGCGGATTACCCGGTCTGAAACATTTGTGAAATAGCCTTCCGGCAGTTCAAAAGTTGTTTGACCTTTCAGGCCCGCCAACAGAGGAGAAAGTCCCATAATTTCCTGTTGGGGGTTTTCCATTTCCCGGATCCGTCCCAGGACCTGGTCCGGCAGGCAATCGAAATACCCGGTCGGAGCGGTATAGGGAAGGGTTGGGTCCAGGTTAGCGACGGCTGGACTGATGGCTTTCAATTCCCTGGTAATATTTGAATCTCTCTTGGTCACGTGTATAAGACTGCGTGGCAGACCACAGGTTTAATGATTCAGGATATAATCTTCAATTTTCTTCACGGCATGGTGGTAGCTGGCTTTCAGGGCACCGGCCGAGGTTTCCAACACCTGGCTCATCTGTTCATAGGGCATTTCATCGTAATAGCGCAAATTGAACACAATGCGTTGTTTTTCAGGTAATTGCTGGATGGCCATTTGCAGTTTCCATTCCAGTTTGCCGGCGTCAAATCCCTTCTCCGCCGCCAGGCTGTCGCTCGTGCCCCCGGGCATGGCGTCGATGGATGTCACGGCCCTTTTTTTCAGTTGTTCCAGGTAGCTCAGGCTTTCATTGGTGGCGATCCGGTATAGCCAGGTATACAACCGGGCATCCTCGCGGAAATTTTCCAGCCCGTTCCAGACCTTGATGAACATGTTCTGGAGAACGTCATTGGCATCTTCGTGATGGATGACCAAACGCCGGATATGCCAGTATAGCTTTTCCTGGTACTTCCGGATAATGGACGTAAATGCCTTTTCCTTCTGGTCCGGCAGCCGGAACAGGCGCAACAGTTCATGGTCTTCGGGATGACCTTGCATGTGGATTCGGGGTTGCGTAAAACATAAAAACCAGTCGTTTGACTGGTTTTATCTCAACGGGTTTAACCCGTCCTTATTTTCTCGCCATGGCTTTTTGGGCCGCGGCCACGATATTCTCCGGTTCGAGACCGTATTTTTTAAGCAGTTCCATGGGTTTGCCGCTTTCGCCAAAAGTGTCTTTCGTGCCAACCATTTCAATGGGTATGGGATATGAAGCGGTGGATGTACGGGCGATGCTGTCTCCCAGGCCGCCGATAATATTGTGTTCTTCGGCGGTGACGGCACATCCGGTTTTGCGGATGGATGCCAGTACCGCTTCCTCATCCAGGGGTTTGATGGTATGTATATTCAGGATATCGGCATGGATGCCTTCGGCTTCCAGGATTTTACCAGCTTCGATCGCTTTCCATACCATATGGCCGCAGGCAAAAATGCTTACGTCCGCACCGGCATTGAGTTGTTGGGCTTTCCCGATCATGAATGGTTCATCGTCCGGCGTGAAAATGGGCCATACGGGGCGACCGAAACGCAGGTATACCGGTCCTTCGAAGTCCGCGATGGCCTTGGTGGCCGCCTTGGTCTGGTTGTAATCGCAGGGAACGATCACTGTCATGCCCGGCAGCATTTTCATCAGTCCGATGTCTTCCAGGATCTGGTGGGTGGCGCCGTCTTCGCCCAGTGTGAGCCCGGCATGTGATGCACAGATTTTTACATTTTTCCCGGAATAGGCGATGGATTGCCGGATCTGGTCATAAACCCTGCCCGTAGAGAAATTCGCGAACGTGGAAGTGAACGGGATCTTGCCGCCAATGGTCAGGCCCGCCGCGATGCCCATCATATTGGCTTCCGCGATTCCGCACTGGATGAAGCGGTCCGGGTGGTTTTTGATAAAGGTGTTCAGCTTCAGGGAGCCGGCAAGGTCGGCGGTGAGGGCTACCACCTGCGGATGGGATTTCCCCAGCTCGGTCATCGCATCGCCAAAACCACTGCGGGTGTCTTTCTGTCCGGTTACCTGTATGTCTTTGAGCATGGGGCCTTATTGAAGCCGCAAAGTACGGTCAATAATCCCGTAAAAGAGGGAGGCATTCCCAAAACTTTTCAACAGGATGCTCAGTTCAGGCGGGAGTTTTGCTGCGTGAAAAGGGTCTCGTCCTCCTGCAGCTGTTTTTCCCATTTCCAGGCGGTTTCCATGATATCCCGGAGCGTGAATTTGGGCTTCCATCCGAGTTGCTGTTCGGCCTTGTCCTTGTTGGCGTAGATGGCTACCACATCGCCCGGCCTGCGGGGCCCGATGGTATAATTGAGTTTGACATCGTTGACGTCCTCGAAAGCCCGGATGGCTTCCAGCACCGTGATGCCATCGCCGGTCCCCAGGTTGAATACTTCGCAGTTGGACTTGTTTTTCTTTTCGATCAGGAATTGTATCGCCAGGGTGTGCGCATGGGCAAGGTCGCAAACATGGATGAAATCACGCAGGCAGGAGCCGTCACGCGTCGGGTAGTCATTGCCGAATACCGTGAGCTGCGGGATCTTGCCGATGGCGGTCTGGGTAATGACCGGTGTGAGGTTTTGCGGCCGGTCGATGGGCAGTTCGCCGATCAGTGCCGATGGATGCGCGCCCGCGGGGTTGAAATATCGCAGGAGGATACATTGCGTGCTGCTTTTTTGGGCGAAGGCCTGGATGATGGTTTCGCCCATTTGCTTGGTGGAACCATAGGGAGACTCGGCCGGCTTCTGCGGTGTTTCCTCCGTCACGGGGATACTGTCTGGGTTACCATATACCGTACACGAAGAAGAGAAAACAAAATAAGGCACCTGGTATTCCTCGATGCAGCGCAGCAGGTTGATGAGCGAAGTCAGGTTGTTCTGGTAATAGAGCAGGGGTCTTTCCACGGACTCACCCACGGCTTTGTAGGCCGCGAAATGGATCACGCCGGCGATATCATCGTTTTCCGCGAAGATGGCATGCGTATCGTCAAAATCGCAGAGGTCAACTTTGTAGTTCTTGATTTTGCGACCGGTAATCTTTTCCACTCCCTGGATGAGCCTTGTGTTCGAACGGGAATTGTTGTCTACGGAGATCACTTCATAACCATGTCCGATCAGGTCCAGCAGGGTATGGGAACCGATGTAACCGCATCCGCCGGTGACGAGGATTTTCTTCATGTGGGTTCTTTCTGGAGGTCAGTGAATTGTCCGTTGATCCCGGTAGCGGGTATCGTTGTACGACCGGTACGAACGGAAGTTCAAGATACTAAGTTAACGAGATATGTTCCATATCCGCTTTTCATCATCGGCTCGGCCAGTTTCAGCAACTGTTCCTTGCTGATAAATCCCTTGCGCCAGGCGATTTCCTCGATGCAGGCGATTTTAAAGCCCTGCCTTTGTTCGATCACCTGGATGAATTGCGAGGCCTGCATCAGGGAGTCAAAAGTACCGGTATCCAGCCAGGCGGTACCCCTTTCCAGGATGGAAACTTTCAGTTTCCCCCTGCGGAGATATTCTTTATTGACATCCGTAATTTCATATTCGCCACGGGGCGAGGGCTGCAGGTTATTGGCGATGGAAACCACTTCGTTATCGTAAAAATAGAGACCGGGTACCGCAAAGCGGCTCTTTGGGTGGGCGGGTTTTTCTTCGATGGAAAGTGCATTCATCTTCTCGTCAAATTCAACCACACCATACCGCTCCGGATCGCTCACCTGGTATGCATACACAATACCCCCTTGCGGGTTGTTGTTTTTTTCAAGCATCAGTCCCAGCCCGATGCCATAGAAAATATTGTCGCCGAGTACCAGGGCTACCGGATCATTACCAATAAAAGATTCCCCGATGACGAAGGCCTGGGCCAGACCGTTGGGCTCCGGTTGTTCGGCATAGCTCATTTTCAATCCCAGGTGCGATCCGTCGCCAAACAGCTTTTTGAACTGCGGGAGGTCGTGCGGGGTTGAAATAATCAGGATATCCTTTATACCGGCGAGCATGAGGGTGGACAGGGGGTAATAGATCATCGGCTTGTCGTACACCGGCATGATTTGCTTGCTGATGGCATAGGTAATCGGGTAGAGGCGGGTGCCGGATCCCCCGGCGAGAATGATTCCTTTCATGTGGTTAGTTTTTTCAACGACAGCATAACGCAAATATGCCCCCATTTATTGGTTGATTTACAAGGAAATGTATGAATCAGAAGGGGGTTGGGGGGTGAATGGGTATGGGGCGATAGGGAAGTGACAGATGAAAACCCTGAAACCCGATCGTGTCATGCCTAACCATGAACCATGAACCATGAACCACAGTCGCCGTTCATTTCCTTTTATCGCGGGCGATACCCTGCCATTGGTTGTCCTGGCGAAACACGGAAAAAGCTATGGTATCCCGGAATGCCCGGGTTGCCGTATCCCCGTTGGGCGTGGTCCATTTCCTGCCCTGGACGGTGGATGTGAAACGGATGCTGTCCCTGCTTAGCGAATCAATATGGCTGATGTTCAGCAGCAAACCTTTGTACAATGGGTATTTTGCCTCGGCATTGAGCCTGGAAAAATGTTGGGCCGCAATGGTTTCGGCATCCTCAATGGTAAAGGTCAGTCCTGTTTCATTTGAAATCCCGGTCCCGGCGGTATCTGTGGGTTTCAAAGACTCTCCCGTTCTGCCGCCATCCGTATTCTTTTGGTGCCCGGGTTCACCCTGGCAACCGGCCAGCAGGAATAGGACGAGCAAGTGTGCGATGCGATTTCGGATCATACTAAAAGAAAAGTTTCACAACATGATAGACCACCATGGCCATGACGGCACTCACCGGTATGGTCAGGATCCAGGCCCAGAGCAGGTTGATCGTTACGCCCCAACGGACGGCCGACAAACGCTTAGTTGCCCCAACCCCGATGATGGAACCGGTGATGGTATGGGTGGTGCTCACCGGGATCTTCAGCGCTTCTGTAACGAAGAGGGTAATGGCGCCGGCGGTTTCCGCGGCCACGCCTTCAAAGGGGGTCACTTTGGTAATACGGGTACCCATCGTCTTGATGATTTTCCAGCCCCCGCTCATCGTACCCAGCGCGATGGCTGAATAGCATGCAAGTGGTACCCAGACGGGCATTTCCTCAAAGGTCTGGATGGAACCGCTGGCGATCAGTGCCGCGGTGATGATACCCATGACTTTCTGCGCATCGTTGCCGCCATGGCCGATACTGAACGCGGCGGAGGAAACCAATTGCAGGCGTTTGAACCAGAGGTTGGCCCGGTTCGCATTGAGTGTATTGAGGTAAATCGTAAAAATTGCGATAATAGTTAGAATGGATGCCAGCAGTATCCACTTGAAATTCTTGGAATAAAAAACAACCTGGCTGAAATACGATTCGTAATGTGTATTCGCAGACAAAGTATCCCGGTCAAGTTCAAGATTGAAGTATAAGAATATTCCTACGCCGGCAATGACGGCCAGTGCAAGCAATTTTGGGATGATTCCTTTTTGGAAAGAATGGATGAACCACAGGGAAATAATGAATGCCATGATCATGCCGATCAGGGGTGCCACGAAAATAAAAAGCACCGTTTTCAGGATGGGATCTGAATTGATGGCTCCAAAGCCGGCATGGGCAATACCTGCTCCGGCGAAGCCGCCGATCAGCGTATGCGAAGAGGAAGAGGGAATGCCGAACCACCAGGTGAATAGGTTCCAGGCGATGGCTGCGAGCAGCCCGGAAAACACGATAATAAGACCTGCCTGCCCGGAGACTACATCCTCTTTGACGGTCTTGGCAATGGTATTGGCCACGCCATGATCCTTAAAGATGAAGAAGGCGGCAAAATTGAAAATCGCCGCCCAAATCACTGCCTGAAATGGAGTTAATACTTTGGTGGAAACGATGGTGGCAATGGAATTGGCCGCATCGTGAAACCCGTTGATATAGTCGAAAATCAGCGCAAGCGCAATGATGATGATGAGAAAAGTCATGGATCCGGGTCTCGGGTTATGCGTACTTAATAATAATGGACTCGATCACGTTGGCTGCATCCTCGCACTTGTCCGTGGCATTTTCCATGACCTGGTAAATTTCCCGGAATTTGATCACTTCCTTGGCATCCGGCTCTTCATTGAAAAGCCGCTCGATGCTCATGTCGAAAAGATCGTCGGCCTGGTTTTCAATGCTGTTGATCCGTACCATAGCTTCCGTGATCAGCCTGAGATTTTTCATATTCCGGAGTTCATAGACGGCATTTTTAACCTGGGTGCAGCTTTGCTCGATCAGGTCCGCGAAACGGTGAAGGCCCTCATCCATGGGATCTACCCGGTAGAAGTTGATCTTTTTGGCACAGGCATAAATATAATCCGCGATATCGTCCAGGGAACTGGCCAGGTAGTGGATATCTTCACGGTCGAACGGTGTTATGAAGTTTCGTCCGAGCTCGGTAAAAATTTTATGGGTCAGCTCATCATTTTCATGCTCAAGGTCTTCTATTTGGGCGATAATAGACGAACGTTCGCCAAATTCCGGCTCATTCACGAGCTTTTTCAGCATTTTCGCCATTACCAGCACCCGGTCGCTTACGTTTTCAAAAAGCCCGTAAAAAATCCGGTCCTTGGGTAAAAAAATGCTGAGGAAGGAATTGGCGGCCATGGTCAAAATTTTGGCAAAATTAGCCCGAATAGGCTCCCCCGGAAAGGTAAGGAAACTGATAATGATTCCTTAACATTGGGTAGCTTTGCATCTCTTCAAGCGATTTTCATGCAATTAATCAGGGCGACAGGAGACTATGCTCAAAAAATATTTCTTCTCCTGTCATGTATCCTGATATCCGAGTTATCCAAGGCTCAGTTCCTCATGGATATGGTGGATACCACCAAGGATTTGGGCAAAGGCGTCTTTTCAACCTACCAGCGCTTCAATCATATTCGCATAGGGGGGTATATTCAACCGCAATACCAGGCGGCATCTGCCGAAGGGGCTAAGAACTATAGTGGAGGTGATTTTGCACCAAATTCCGATAACCGGTTCATGCTTCGCAGGGGAAGGATTCGGTTCGACTATGGCCGATACACTCCAAATGATGACCCTAAACTCCAGGTTGTATTCCAGTTTGATGGCACCGAACGGGGTGTATTTATCCGGGATTTCTGGGGAAGATTCTGGGAAAATAAATGGCGTCTGTTTGCCTTCAGTACCGGCATGTTTGCCCGTCCTTTTGGATATGAGGTCAACCTGTCTTCCTCAGACAGGGAGGCACCGGAAAGGGGCCGGATGTCCCAGACGCTTATGCGGACCGAGCGTGATATTGGTTTTATGGCCAGCCTGGAACCTCGCAAACGCGAGGGATTCTTCAAATACCTGAAAGTGGATGCGGGCCTTTTCAATGGGCAGGGGTTAACAGGGCCCACGGATTTCGACAGCTACAAGGATTTTATCGGCCAGGTAATGTTGAGACCGGTACCGATTCAAAAAAATTTGACCCTGGGTGGCGGCGTCTCAATTTTGTTGGGTGGGTTGAGGCAGTCCAATCCCGTCACATATCGCCTCGAGGATAAAGGAGGCGGGATTTTTCAATATGTGGCAGATTCTATCACCACGGTTGTCGGGTCAAAACTCCCGAGAAATTATGGCGGCGTAAATGCACAGCTGAAGTGGCGGCATGGTTGGGGTGCCACCGAACTGAGGGCCGAATACTGGGCGGGGACGCAAACGGCGCTTGAAAATTCATCCGAGACGCCGGGTACGGAGGTAGTCCTGGCAAGCGGTTTATTCGCCCCCAACTATATCCGGAAATTTGATGGCGCGTTCATTGTCCTGCTGCAAAACATCGTATCTGAGAAGCACCAGTTAGGCGTAAAACTCGACTGGTACGATCCTAACACCCGCGTAGAAGCCTTCCATATTGGCGCTCCGGGAAGCAACCTAAACGCGGCTGATATCAAATACACGACGCTGGGATTCGGGTATCTTTTCTATTGGGACGAGAATTTCAAGCTGACACTGTGGTTTGACAGGGTCTGGAATGAGGAAACTCAACTATCCGGCTATACCAGCGATGTCAGCGATAACATCTCCACTGCCAGGATACAATACCGGTTCTGAACTGGGCTTAACATTGGCTTTACATTGGCTTAACATTCCGGACATATACAGGTAACAGGCTGGTAACACTTGTTTAACACACTCGTGACGGTAGCCGGGTACTTTTGCGGCAAAATTTGATTGTCGTGAATACTACTACTACACTTAAAGGAATCATTACCCTCATTTTCTGCAGCCTTTCCATAGGTCTGTTTGCCCAGACCGGCAAGATTGCCGGCCGGATTACGTCCGCCAAACGAGCCGAAAACGTGGCCGGCGCCAATGTCAGCATTGAAGGAACCGACCGCCGCGCCACGACGGATGTGGAAGGTAAATTCATTTTCAACAACGTTCCGGCCGGCACCTATGTGCTGGTATTTGAGTCCATGGGCTTCCAGAAGAAAGCTGTTTCCGAAGTAGAGGTCAAAGCCAATGATGTGGCCACGATGGAAGTGCTGATGGAGGAAAAGGCCAAGGAAATGACGGAGGTGGTGATTAAAGCCACCCCGCGCCGCATGGAAACCGTGAATGCCCTCCTGGTGCGCCAGAAGAACCTGCCGAATATATCGGATGGCATTTCCGCTGAATCCATCAAGCGTTCACCGGATAAAAATACCAGTGAGGTATTGAAGCGGGTAAGCGGCGCCACCATCCAGGAGAATAAATATGTGATTGTCCGCGGATTGGCGGACCGTTACAATGTGGCTACCCTGAACAATGCGGTCCTGCCCAGTACGGAAGCGGATCGCAAGGTTTTTGCCTTCGATATCATTCCTTCCAACCTGGTAGACAATATCCAGATCTTCAAAACGGCCGCCCCCGATCTGCCCGGTGATTTTTCCGGAGGCGTTGTACAGGTCAATACGCAGGACGTACCTAACAAGAACCAGGTTAGCCTGTCGGCGGGTCTGACCTATAATACCATTTCCACCGGTAAGGATTTCCGGATCGGTTACCTGGGGAAGTATGACTACCTGGGTTTTGAAAGCGGCAAACGACGTCTGCCCGCCGGACTGCCCAACCTTCGGACCTATACCGATGTGGATCAGCTGATCGAAGCATCCAAACTGCCCAATAACCTCTTTGGCGACCGCTACAGTGGCAACGCATTGCCCGGCCAGAACTACCAGGTGTCCTGGGCCCATAAATTCGACGGCAAGAATGGCAGCAGCATTGGTACGATCCTCTCGGCCACTTACCGGAATAACCAGAATATCCAGAACTCCGAGAGGGTGGAATATACTGTTCCTACCGAGTACGCTTCCCAGAAACTCTACGACTTTAAAGATACCGTGTATAAGTTCACCACCACCCTCGGTGCCATGGCGAATATTGCCTATAAGAAAGGCAATACGAAGATCTCCTTTAAGAACCTTTTCAACCGCCAGATGGAAGTGACCGATATCAATCGCGAAGGATTTAATAACGACAATATCCAGTACATACGGGCGAGCTCAAATGAAACCAATATTAAAACGCTTTTCTCTTCCCAGCTGGAAGGTGAACATGCCATCGGTGCACGTAAGGACAAATTGAACTGGAACCTGAATTTTGCGTACACGGGCGGGGAGCAACCCGATTACCGCATTTCACCTTATGCAAAGAATCAGAACGATCTCAGTGATAAGGATGTCCCCTTCAAGGTAATCCTCCGCGATTCTTATCGTTTCTTTTCCGAGCTGACTGATTTCGCCTATGGCGGTAATCTCAACTACACGATTCCCTTCAAATGGAAGAACGGGGAAAAGAACAGTTTTAAAGCCGGTGCTTCCTATTTGCATAAGACCCGTGAATATAGTGCACGCGCGTTCCGGTACAAGCCAGCCATCCAGACCCAGTTCAATACAAGCCTGCTTTCCGTGCAACCTGAATTTGTTTTCGACCCGGCTTACATGAGTCGCGAGGGCCTGGTACTGGATGAAATTACCAACAACTCGGACCGCTACGATGGCGAGTCCAATACGATTGCTGGTTATGCCATGATGGACAATCGGCTTGGAAGAAACGTGCGCCTGGTATGGGGTTTGCGCGTGGAAAATTTTGATTATACCGTAAACACAGCCGATTTTTCCAATCCCAGCATTGAATTGAAGCGCAGTTACCTGGATTTCATGCCTTCCTTTAATCTCACGTACAACCTCAATGATAAATCCAACCTGCGGTTCGGCGGATGGCGTTCGGTTTCCAGGCCTGATTTCAGGGAAGTAGCCAATTTCCAGTTCTATGATTTCTCCCGTAATGCGATCGTTAAGGGTAATGCGGAACTGGAACGCAGCCAGAACACCAACCTTGACCTTCGGTATGAAATATATCCCACAGCCGGGGAAATTTTCTCTTTCTCCCTGTTCGCGAAGCATTTCGATAAACCCATAGAGTCGGTAATTCCAAGTGGTGCCTCGCCCAGCAACCTGATCATTACCTACGCCAATCCGAAATCGGCCCTGAGTTACGGGGCGGAGCTCGAATTCAGGAAGTCATTGAACTTCTTTGACAGCAAATTCCTGAAGAACTTCACGGTATTCGGAAACCTGGCCTATATCCGTTCTACGGTGGATTTCGCAGGTGCTGATATCAGCATCTTCGAAGAGGGCAGGCCGATGCAGGGACAATCGCCCTATATCATTAATGGCGGTCTGCAATACACGACCGATGAGGGCGGCTTCTCCTTTACCGGGCTGGTGAACAGGATCGGCCATCGCATCGCGCTGGTAGGTTTCCAGGGATACCCTGACATCTATGAGAACGGCCGCACCGTGGTCGATTTACAGGTTTCAAAGAAGCTGATGAAAGACAGGGCTGAACTGAAGCTGAACGTGGGAGACATCCTGAACCAGAAAGCCATCTTCTACCAGAATACCGGAGACTTTACAAAACGTGCATTCAAGAATACGGAAGACAATGTTTGGAATACGTTCCGCTACGGGACCAATATTTCCCTGTCTTTTTCCGTGAATTTCTAAGAATCAGTTAATACAGGGGTCACAAATCCGTAACACAGGGTGGATAGCTTTGGCGGCCTGACAAAAGAAAATAAGAAACACAACAAACAATCGTATGAAACAATTCAAGATGTTCTCGGTGCTGGCACTTGCGGCCTTTGCATTTGCCTGCAGCAATGATGATGACCTGACCGTACCACCCCTGCCCCCGACGCCAGTGGATACTGTTCTTTTTGGAACACTGACGGCCAACAAGACGCTGACCAGCGACAAGACCTGGATTCTCAAAGGATACGTGTATGTGCCAAACGGTGTGACCCTCACCATCCAGCCCGGCACGCGTATTATTAGTGACGTAACTGAGAAAGGCGCGCTGTGTATCGAACGTGGCGGTAAGATCGACGCCAACGGTACGGCAGCTCAACCCATTGTCTTTACCTCCGGAAAACCCTCTGGCCAGCGGGCGCCCGGCGACTGGGGCGGTATTGTGATCCTTGGCCGCGCACGCACGAACCGTTCTTCCACGCCTGTCATTGAAGGCGGTATTGATCGTCCTTATGGAGGCACGGAGGATGATAACAATTCAGGCGTTATGCGCTATGTCCGGATCGAATATGCTGGTATCGCTGCTTTTAAGGATAGTGAGATTAACGCCCTGACCCTTGGTGGTGTAGGTTCTGGCACGACGATTGAATATGTAGAGACCGCTTATGCTAACGATGATGCATATGAATTTTTCGGCGGCAAGGTTAACTGTAAGTATCTGATTGCTGCTTACACGGCTGATGACGACTTTGATTTCGACTTTGGTTACACGGGTAAGATTCAATACGCGGTTTCGCTTCGTAACCCCGCTTTCGTGGATGGGGGCGATGCAGGCAACGGTATCGAGTGCGACAATGATGGCGCTTCTACAACCGCCACGCCATTCACCCGTCCTGTGCTGTCAAATTTCACCTTCGTGGGACCCAATAACGCGTCCGGTACTGCCGCCAATCATAACTATGCGAACCGTTTCCGCCGTAGCACGCGTTTCGTTTTACGCAATTCCATCCTGATGGGTTACCAGAAGGGTGGGTTCTCCATCGAGCAGGATTCTACCGCCAGCTACTACAGCCAGGACCTGTCAGTTTTCAATGACAACCTGGTTCATGCCATCGCGAGCCCTTACCGCAGCGGAAGTTCATTGCTTACCGGCGCAGAGATGCAGACCAAGGCGGAAGGCAATGGATGCATCACCTATGCAGCGGCAAATGATATTAGCCTGGAAGATCCTTTTAACCTGACATCGCCCAACTTCTTACCGAAGGCCGGCAGCCCGGCGCTCGCCGGTGCCAAGTATGATGGTGACCTAGATGCCTTTTTCACTACCGGCGCATACCGTGGTGCATTCGGAACGACCAACTGGCTGAGCGGCTGGACAAGGTTTTTCAACAACGGACAATAAGAACGTTCATAGTTCCTTAAGCAAGAGTAGTATCTATTCACAACCGCCCCATTCCTGGGGCGGTTTTTTTTGGATACACAGGATATCCACATGATTACAGTTTCATCATGAATACATAAGATTGTGTTGACAATGAAGCGATCCGTTCATTGTTTACTAAAGATTTGTTAAAGAGTCGCTCATCATTTCGTCATACGGGCGGTATAGTTTGCACTCTCAAAAATGCAAACAACCTGCTTATGAACCGCAAGTGTATCGATCAAGTCGCCGTAAAGCTCTGCTTTGCTCTTCTTTTATTCCTGCCTGCATGGGTCTTCGCCCAACAATCGATTACAGGCAAAGTGATTTCAACTGCTGATAACATGCCGGTACCTTCCGTATCCGTCATCATCAAGGGTACCAAGTCCGGCACCAATACCAATATCGACGGATTGTATGCCATACGGGCGAAGAGGGGTGATGTGCTGGTGTTCAGCGGTATCGGCGTGAAGCCTGTTGAACTGGTCCTGGACGATCGTACCAATTATATCGTTCCGGTGGACATGGATCCCAAATCCATGAACGAGGTATTGGTAACGGCGCTGGGTATCCGAAAAGAGTCCAAGCGGGTGGGATATTCCATCCAGGAAGTAAAGGGCCAGGAACTGGTAAAAGCGCGGGAACCTAACCCGGTAAACGGACTCGTGGGTAAGGTTGCCGGTCTTACGGTGGCTCCGTCCGCCGAGCTCCTGGGCACACCCGGTATCATTTTGAGGGGCAGCGATCCGCGTCGGGGGCAACTGCCATTGTTCGTGGTGGACGGGGTACCCATCAGTTCGGATACCTATAACTTTTCACCGGATGATGTTGAATCCTATTCGATCCTGAAAGGGCCTTCAGCCGCCGCGCTATATGGTTACCGGGGACAGAACGGCGCCATCATTATCAATACCAAAAAGGGATCGAAGGATAAACGTGGTTTTTCCGTTGAGTTCAATTCCAGCATCATGTTCGAGAATGGGTTTAATGCCATTCCGAAAGTGCAGGATGAATACGGGCCTGGCGATCACGGCAAATATTCGTTTGTTGACGGAAGGGGTGGCGGTCTGAATGACGGCGACTATGACGTCTGGGGCCCCAAATTTGAAGGCCAGCTGATTCCGCAGTACGACAGCCCGGTGGATCCCGTCACCGGCGTACGGCAGGGAACGCCGTATATCGCAAGGGGCAAAGACAACCTTGACCGATTTCTGCAAACCGGCATTCTGTCAACCAACAATATCGCCGTTTCTTCCAGTTCCGAGAAATCAGATACACGGTTTTCATTGTCCTATAACTACAATGGAGGCATCGTTCCCAACACGGAATTGAATACGACCAATTTTAACCTGGCGAATACTTACCGTTTTTCACCCAAGCTGACTTTTGAAACCAATGTCAATTTTACCCGCCAGTTCACGGAGAATTTTCCGGATGTGGTTTATGGGCCGAATTCGATCATCTATAACATGATTATCTGGGGCGGTGCCGACTGGGATGTGCAGGATCCTGCCATTCGTGCCAAGTGGCAGCCGGGCAAGGAAGGGGTACAGTCGCTGTATGCAGAATACCAGCGCTACCACAATCCATGGTTCATGGTGGAGGAATGGCCGCGCGGTCACTACAAGAATGATATCTATGGTTACTTCAACCTGAATTACAAGATACTCCCGAACCTGGAGATCATGGGCCGCACCGCCGTCACTACATACAATGTAATACGGAATGAGAAAATGCCCTTCTCCGCCCACCCTTACGGAAGGGAAGAGGGACGTGGGGATTATCGGGAAGACAGGAGGGAGCTCTTTGAGAACAATACCGATATGTTGCTCACCTACACCAACAATGGTCAGTGGGCGAAGGGTCTTGATTTCAAAGCATCTGCCGGTGGCAACCTGCGGTCCTTCCGGTATTCTTCCAGTTATGCAACCACGGACTACCTGAACGTGCCCGAGGTATACAATTTCTCCAATTCCCGTAACCCGGTCAAGATCTACAATTTTAATTCCCAAATGCAGGTGATCAGCTGGTATGCATTCGCCGATGTGTCTTACCGGAATTTCGTAAACCTGCACGTTACCGGAAGATGGGATAAGCTTTCCACCCTGCCCCAGGGGAATAACCTGTTTTTCTATCCATCCGCGTCGGTCAGTTCAGTGATTTCAGAGTACGTAGGCATGCCTGATTTTATCAGTTTCCTGAAAGTGAAGGGTTCGATCGCCAACGTAAAGGGTGGACTTACCTCACCCACCCGGGGGCCTGCCGCATATCCCATCGGCTATGGCTCACCGTATGTTGCGCCATATGAAGGACCTACTTATGAGAACACGGCCGCCTACTCCACGCCCCTGGTATATAACAACCAACCCGCTGCCTACTACTCCAACACCATCAGCAACCCCACGCTGGAACCTTTTTCCAGGACCAACTATGAAGCAGGGGTAGACGTCCGGTTTCTGAACAACAGGCTGGCATTGGATGTAACCTATTTCCTGTACAAGGATGGCCCCGGAATATTCCAGCGGGATGTTTCGGAAGCCACCGGCTACATCAAGGAGCTTGTAAATGGTATTGAAACGCAGCGCAAGGGATGGGAGATATCGCTGAATGGTACCGCGATCAAGGCAAAGCAGAAAGGTGCCTTCAACTGGGATGTCATGGTAAACTGGTCAACTTACAAGGAAACGCTGACCGGCATTTACCCGGGCCAGACCTCCCTGCCTTCCAATTTCTTCATTGGAGACAACCGGCGGGATCGTTTTATTGAGATCGGTGACCGTGTGGATGCCATTTATGGCGGTGCTTTTCACAGGGATCCGGAGGGAAATCTTATTAATGATGCAGGTGGCCGGCCATTTACCCTGCCGCGCG